>ERZ791923.606-NODE-606-length-49518-cov-68.260174_pt1 | contig 49518 bp, 61 predicted proteins | sample MGYA00510133_ERZ791923 | MGnify/ENA primary metagenome ERZ791923 (study PRJEB30046, sample SAMN00792106) | human gut metagenome | study: EMG produced TPA metagenomics assembly of the A metagenome-wide association study of gut microbiota in type 2... | reverse complement strand
TTGATAAATAGTAATTTGCTGCGATGCGTTAGAAATTATTATATATGAGCGAATATTATACGTAATATGGTTTTTAGTGGTTTGTCGCTGTTTTTATATTTTATATAAAAACGCAGATTATCAGTGTATAATCCCCTAAAAATCGAATAGCCGGTTTTTATTTTCGGATTGTTTTCGTAGATTTGTATGCAAATAGTATGTACAGTGTATGCAAATTTTCGGCCTATGTTCAAGTACACCAAAGATTGTGTTTCGGTGTTTACCGTATTAGACACCAGACGCCCCAAAGCAGACGGGAAATATCCCGTAAAAGTACAGGTGGGATTCGCCCGCCAACAGAAGTATTACACTACCAGCAAGACGTTATCCGTCGATGAGTGGCGCAAGATGCCTACAACTAAGCTGCGATCGCTGGTTCAAGTTCGGGAGGAAATAGAAGCCCGATTCAATATTGTGCGGGATTTTGTACGCGACCTTACCTCCGCAGGCGATTTTTCGTTCGATGCCCTGAACATGAGATTAGCCGGAGCGACGACGGGGACGATTAACACAGCTTTTGAGGCGCGTTTGCAGATGTTTAGGGATGAGGGGCGTGCCGGTTCGTGGCACGTGTGTAAGGATGCGCTTGCTTCTTTCGAACGGTTCGGGGGCAAGAACATAACATTTTCGGAGGTTACTCCGTCATGGCTCAAACGCTACGAAGCGCATGAAAAAGCCCGAGGATTGAAGCCGACAACGATTTCCATCCATTTACGCCAGCTACGCACTATTATGCTCGACGCAAGCCGGAACGGAGTAATTAAGCCAAGCGCGGACCCATTCGGGCACGGCAAATACGAGATAGTCAGAGGCGAGGGGCGGAAACTTGCCTTAACTCTTGAACAGATAGGCGAAATAGCCCGCTACAAGGGCAATAAAACGATAGAAAAATATCGGGATTATTGGCTTTTCATGTATCTATGCAATGGGATAAATATGGCCGATTTGGCGCGGTTGAAATACTGCAATATAGTCGATGGGGAGATATGTTTCACCAGAAAGAAAACGGAGCGGACAAATAGAGTGCACAAGGAAATACGGGCCATTATCACCCCTCCGATGCAGGCCGTTATCGACCGCTGGGGCAATCCGCCAAAGGCAGACAACTATATTTTCCCGATTTTTACGGGAAAGGAGAAAAACGCATTCGAGTTAAGCCACCGATGCAATATGTTTACTATGCTGATGAACATATACACCCGAAAACTGGGGCACGAATTGGGCTTTGGAGCCATTACCACATACACCGCCCGTCATTCATTCGCTACGGTATTGAAGCGTTCGGGGGCGAATATTGCCTATATATCCGAAAGCCTCGGACATTCGAATCTCAAAACGACGGAGAACTACCTGGCCAGCTTCGAGCGAGAGGAACGAGAGAAAAATGCTGCATTGCTGACGAATTTTTAATACGATTATTTGCATAATGCGCCGCAGTGCAGCACCTTTGTCATATCGTGTTATTTTAGTTGGAATGATCGGCGGGGCGCATCTTATTTCCGTCGATCATTCCGTTTTTACTGCATTTCGCCCCCTGTAGCTAATTGATTTACACGCCCTAAATTACACAGAGGGCGTGCACTCCCTTTTTTGATTTTACGGCTTTTATTCGTGCGGTCTATACTTTCTATGTCCGAGGAATGAAATGCAGCCAAATGCAAAGCCAATACGAAATACGGGCAGTTTGGTTATGCCTCGTAACCTTCGTAATAGTAAGACTGTTCGATTCCTTTGAAAATGACCTCCCGATCCTCCGTGCGGTCGGTCAATGCACTGCCGAGCAGCGTGCGTAGCTCCAGATCGTTTATCGGGCTGCGCTCCATAGCTTGCAAATATAAATCCTTGTCCACCTTACGCCAATCCACCACCCGCCGAATACGCTTTTTCAAAATCATATCGAGCCATATTCGGGTGGCCCGTCCGTTCCCCTCCATAAATGGATGGGCGATATTCATTTCGACGTATTTAGCGATTATTTCTTCGAACGTCGTTTCTGGCATACTCTCTATCACCGGCAGAATAGCGTCCAAATACAAGGCATTTGCAAAGCGGAAACCGCCTTTTGATATATTCATCGTCCGAACCTTTCCTGCAAAGTCGTACAGCCCGCCAAACAAATACCGGTGTATATCTTGTAACCCTTTGACCGTTCCCACCTCGATACGGTCTATATCGCCGCTTTCGAAAAGGGCGTGCGCTTTGTTGAGGCTTTGGGTGTCTATCCGATCTGTTTTCTTTCCCATAACAGCGACTATTATTCCCTCTCCTTTACCTCCAGCACCGTCCCGCACTTGGGGCAGGTGATCGTGTTCGTCGGTTGAGGGGCGAATAGCTCCGGAACCGATACGCCCAAACCGGCGGCGATCTTTTCAAGCGTGCCGATAGTGGGATTACCTTGCAATGACTGACGCAATCCCACGTCGGTAATTCCTAACTGTTGGGCTAATTCCTTAAACAAAAGCCCCTTTTCCTTGCATAATTCCTTAATTCTGAAATCCATAACCTATATATTTTGTTTGTCAAGATACCGCAAAGGTAGTAAACAAAATTCAAAGATTATGTTTTTTAATATAAAAATACATAAAAGTTGTGTTTTTATTTGGCCAAACAAAACTTTTGTCTTATCTTTGCACAAGAAAACAAAACATAAAAGTTTATAACCATGAAAGCAACGAGCAAATACAACCTGTCTAAAATCTTCCGCAATGCCTGGTATATGTTCAAAGCGAAGATGTGCAAGACCTTCGCCGCAGCGCTTCGCAAGGCGTGGCGCAGCGAGAAGCTGGCGATGCTGGCCGCAAAGATCGAGGGCCGCAACCTTGCCGAGGAAGATGCGCAGGCCAAAACGACGACTTATAACCCCGAGTTGCTGACGATTCCGGCCGACTACTACGGCGAATATGGCCGCTACTATGGTGATTGAAATAGCGAGATTCTCGCAAAACCTCGAAATAATTATGAATAATGACGTGATCCAATCGGCCGACAGGCTGGCCGCCCTGCTCGATGAACAGCGGGCATGTATTGAACGAATTATCGCAATACTCGACAAATAACACGATTATGAAAAGAAACGATTTACAAACGATTATGCGCCGGGCGTGGGCGCTGTTCCGCTCGACGGGCCGGGCCTTCTCCGTATGCCTTTCTAAGGCGTGGGCGCTTTACCGCCTGACGCAGCGTATGCGGGCGGGCGTGGTACGGTTCGCCTATGAGAAAGCCGACGGGACATTACGCAAGGCGGCGGGTACGCTGCACGAAGTGGCCGCAACGATCAAGGGCACCGGCCGACCGGATGACGGATGCACGGTCAAGTATTACGACATTGAGGCTGGCGGCTGGCGCTCGTTCAAGGTAGAGAATTTCATAACGGTATATTAAAACCCGCCCCAGCCCTTGCGGTTTCAAAAATAAGGGCTATATTTGTGCTATCCTAAATTCTAATGCTATGAGTTATTTATACACACAGTTTGCCGTCTATGGTGTGGGCAGCGGAAACGCCCCAGCGCTTGCATTAGAGCGTAGGACACCTAATGACGGCTTTTTTATTTATCCTAAATCTAATGTCATACACTCAAAACCAGGGCACGCCCGTGCCCGCCGCCTCCGTCGCATCTGACGGAATCCATCCCGAAACGCGGTGATCCATACTGCGAGGTGAACCGCTCACTCGATGTGATAATCTCCACGCTGGAGAAGTTTTTCCTGCATTATTCTCTAATGTCCGACTTGGACCAAAATTGTAACCATTAAACAGCTAACGATCATGATGAAGAATAAAACCGTTGGTAACCTTGCTAATATCCGGGTTTACCGCGACGAGGTTCACAGGGCGGCGGGGCAAGCGCCCGAAATTACTTATTATCTCGGTTGGGGAAAATATGATGTACTGCAAGGCGATCCCCTTACTTTCGAGGAGTTAAAAGCCCTTCACGCCCTTATGGGGCGTGTAATCGAACAGAATACAACAACCGAATAACAACTACGACGATGACAGATATAACACTGATGAAAACGAACGATTACCGTCTGGACGGTGACACCGAAACGTGGAATCTCGCTTTGGGCGGCAATGATTTTTCCACTATGGACAACGATGACCTTGCCCGTCTGCGGGATATGATTGACGAAGTGTTGAATGAGGGGAAAGGAGGTGCACAATGATTTACGAACTCTCTTTTGACGGCTATCGGCTGGGGTTATTCCCCACCGAGGCCGAGGCCGTCCACCGGGCGGCCTACCTGCCGAGCGGGTGCTATACGATCCGCGAATGGACCAAAGACGGCGAATTTTTGATATTCGATCCGTCAGTTAATTTAGAACGTGAAATAAACAAATAAAATACAAAGATTATGAATAAGATGTGTGTGAATAAAAGAGCAGATATAACGCTGATCGGATCGGCTTTCGAAGCCGCAGGTTTCCGTTGTGTCCGGATCCGCACCGAATGCGAGGCCGAACACCGCACCAAAGGCGGTGATCCCCGTCGGCACGGGATGCTGGTTCTTGACGGCGATCGGGTGATTCTCGAAATCATCCGAAGTAAGAAAGTGCAAAAAATACGTCAAGGATAGGGCAAGGTGGCGATAATCCGATTTTATTGAGAATATCGATAAAATGTTGAAAAAATAACAAAAAAAACAATAAAAACGCTTGCAAAATGTGCCGAACCCCGCGACGTTTGCAGTGTGATGTAATATTGCATCGATAACTAAAAGAACACGATATGACAGAAATTATCGTAACAACGCCCGAACAGTTGCAGACAACTATCGAGGCGGCCGTGTCAAAAGCCTTTGAAGCCTACACCAAGAAACCTACGGCACCGGAAAACATCGAAAACGACTATCTCACCATTGAAGAGGCGGCCGCGTTCTTGAACGACAACGGCTGTAAAATCACAGTTCAAACCATATACACCAAAAGACTGCAAGGGAAAATCCCGTGCAGTAAAATAGGGTCCCGGCTTGTTTTCTCGAAAAAGGCCCTTTTAGCGTGGATAGAGCGGCAAACGGCATCTCATATCAAGACACGATCCGAAAGTGCGTCAGACCTCGCAAAAAGTGCCAAAAATCAAGGTTGAGGATATGACGGAGGCGGGGAAAAACCTTGCAACTCGCAGCGAGTGTGCAGGGGTGCCGGCCATCAACCGGCGTGAAGACAGGCAAATTACGTGGGGGTATCACCAGCAGCGGGTATTAAATCTTCTTTCCGACGGTATCCCTCGTTCTGTGGCAGATATTTCGGCGGCGTTGAGGATGTCCGATCCTCGCAGTGCGATCCGCGATTTGCGGCATAAGGGCGTACCGATTGCCGATGAATGGTGCGAGGGCGTACACGGGGGCCGGTTCAAACGGTATTTTATTCGGAAAGGAGGGATGCGATGAAAAAGGCAGCCAAACAAAAACAGCGCGACGGATTCACGTTTTATCGCAGTTTCCGCGATTCAATAGGAATGACAGATGAGGCCGACCAATTGATGTTATATAAAGCAATCGCCGATTATGCACTTGATGGTATAGAACCTGACACCTCAACCTTGGGGGCCTTGGGCCGGTTGTGTTGGACGGCGATTTGCCCCAATATAAAATCTGGCGTCACAAATTTTCGAAACGGATGTAACGGAGGCGCACCAAAAGGTAATAAGAACGCAAAAAAACAACCGAAAAACAACCCAAATTCAACCGAAAAACAACCAGCGGAAACAAGCAATGAGAATGAGAATGAGAATGAGAATGGAAATGAGTATATAAATAAACTCTCTAACGAGAGTAAAGAAAGTGCGGACAAGCCGCACAAAGTCGCAAGCAAACGCACGGCGTTTGTTGCTCCCCCGCTCGAAGAAGTTACAAACTATTTTTCGACGATCGAAGGGACAAAGAACGATGCGGAATGTTTTTACGATCATTTCACGGCTAACGGCTGGAAAGTGTCCGGTAAATCCCCGATGAAAGATTGGCAAGCTGCCGCCCGAATTTGGATGCGCCGCAAACCCGAATTTAATACCCCTAAACCCACACAGCAAAATGAGAGAAAACCAATATACGACGATTTGTAATGATCCGGCGGACGCCTTGAAGCTGCCAGAGGCGCCCGAACTTGAACGGGCCGTATTGGGTGCGCTGTTGCTTGAATCGCAATACGTCGCCGATGTACGGGGTATTCTCACCTCAACGGCATTCTATGACCCCCAAAATGCGGCGATCTACGATGTTATTTGCAAACTCGATGACCGGGGAATAAACATAGACCTGCCCATAGTTATGCCGGAAGTGAGAAAGGCGGGTATTTCCCCGGAGTATCTTGCCGACCTTACGGCGGCCGTCGGATCGGGTGTCGAGATACTGAATCACGCCCGGATATTGGCAGATTTGGATATGCGGCGCCGATTGATCCTCTGGGCGGAGGAACTTAAAGCCAAAGCCCAGACCGACCCCGATGCGCTGAATTGGGCGATGTCGGGTATTGAACGGATCGCAGGCGATGTCGCCCGGATCGCTTCGGCCCGAAGTATCGGCGATGTGATGCAGGATACGCTGACCGACCTGGAACGTCGCCAGCAGGCCCACCAGCGGGGCGAATGCGTAGGAATATCTACCGGTTTGCCCTGTATGGACCGTATTACGGGCGGTTGGCGGGGCGGTCAGCTGGTTATCCTTGCCGCACGTCCGGCGATGGGTAAAACGGCCGTTGCGCTTCATTTCGCACAAGCCGCAGCCGGGGCCGGTGTTCCGGTATGTATCTTTTCGCTGGAGATGCCCGCGACGCAGCTCGGTGGGCGTATGCTGGTGGGGGCTTCGGGGGTAGATGCGAGGGCGTTCCGGTCGGGTGCGGTAAGTACCGAGGATTGGCAGCGCATAGAACCGGGTGCGGCCCGGTTGAGCGAGTTGCCTGTGACGATAATCGATACCCCCTCTATTTCGATGCCCGCTATCCGGGCGCAGTGCCGGGCATTGCAACGGCAGGGGCGGTGCGGTATGGTCGTTATCGACTATTTGCAGCTGACGGCCCCCGATTCTGACAAGCGCAACAACCGCGAGCGGGAAGTAGCCGAGATGAGCCGGGCGGCCAAAGTGCTGGCAAAGGAACTCGACGTGCCGGTCATTTTGTTGTCCCAGCTTTCCCGCAAGGTTGAGGAGCGAGCCGACAAGACACCGATACTTGCAGACCTTCGGGAATCGGGAGCGATCGAACAGGATGCCGATATGGTGATTTTTATCGACCGCCCGGCCATACGGAAAGAGGAAACGATAGACACCGCCAAATACGGGCTTATTCCGTCCGAGGGCGTGGGGGTATTCTCTATCGCCAAGAACCGGGAGGGAGCGACCGGCCGAATCTATTTCCGCCACAACGAAAGCCTGACCCGGATAACGGACTACGATACGACACCCTCAACCCCGACCGACGAACAAAACGGCCCGTTCTGAAAACAGCCGATTTGACGGCTTTTTCTTGTCGGGTGGATCAGTTATACCAAAACGCAAAGAAAATCGAAATTTCATAAACACTCCATGAAAAAAACAGATATTTTACCCGCCTTTGCGGGATGAGTTTACCAAGTATGGAGATAAATTCGTAAAAATCGCCCATAACGAGGCAAACGGGATGTACTGTTACAAGCGCACCACATCCGACGCCCTGACCTATTACGAAGTGTTCAAGGCACCCAAAGCCAAAGACCAGGACGGAAACAAATACGAACGCTATCCGAGTTCTTCAGATTTCGGTTTCGGCACGGCCCTTTGTATTCGGGGCGATGATAAGCGAACCGCAGATAAAATCGCCTTTTTATATGGCTAACGGATTCGATGTGGGCAGATACCGTGATTGATATAAGAAACTTGATAATCTATAAAACTATACAAAATGGACACTAAAAAAAATAACCTTCGAGGCAAAAAGCCCGCGATCGATACTTTTCGTGAAATATGCGAAGCAAAAGCAGGTATCGCAGGCGACATCGCCACTGCGTTAAACATTCGGCGATCTACGCTCTACGGATGGCTTAAAAGCGATCCCGAATTTGCGTCCGTGTTTAATGAAGCCAGGGAAAAACTCGTCGATTTGTCCGAAAGCCGTTTATTTACGCTGATCCAAGGCGTGCCGAAAATCGAAATAGACGAGAACGGAGAAAAACGGTTTGCAGGCTGGATCGAAAAGCCCTCCGAAACGGCGATCATCTTCACCCTCAAAACACGAGGCAAGAAACGAGGGTATGTAGAGCGACAGGAAATAACGGGCGCGAACGGGGAAAACCTTCTACCGCCTCGCACGCTTACGCCGCAAGAAGCCAAAGAATATTTGTCGAAACTTGAAAGCGAATATTAAACACTTAAAAGATATGGAATCAATCAAAAAACAAGGATTAAGGGATTTAATATCCAAGCACGAACGGGCGCTACCTACACTATCGAATGCAGTCGAACAGCTCCGGACTGCCGGATTAGAGATTTCCGACAATGTGATTAAAGACCTTGCCGATAATCAAAGCGCGGAAACGAAAAGCGCCGCCGACAGGCTTGCACGAGAGGATAGCAAAAGAATACGGATACCGTATATGCGTAGTAAGGCAATCAAGGAGGCGAATGTGCATTTATTGGGGGTTATCGAAGATTCTGCAAAAATCGTTCAGCGTGCGGTCGGGGCTGGCACGACAAATCCGCTCGAACTGAATGCGTTTGCAATCAACGGACGAGGAAGAAGCGAAACGCGCGGCAATGGAATGGGCGGCAAAATTGCCCGATTACGACGGACGCCCACAACACAAAGCGATAACAGACAAGCCGGATTTATTTCCCAAGCTCACAGATGAACAGTTACGAGAATGTGCTCTTAAATGGGCTGGAATGCAACCTGATAAAAGGGTGAAAAATGGTTGAAAATAGCGGGGAAGCCTCCCGCAAGCTACTCCCCCGATTCTTTGATTCTCGACAAGTCAAAGATACAAAAACGGGGGGATATGGACAAAGACAGGCCAAAACAAAAACGGAGAGGCGGACGACGTGATGATATTACAACCGAGGGCGTACAGACGTTCGATATGACAGCGGCGGAATTATGTGAACATCTCCGCCGAATGACGCTGAAAAGTGCCGCATATTGCAAACGGTATGAGCGTCGTCGGTGGAGGTAGGGATATGAATGAAAGGAGGCGGAAAACACCGCCTTTTTTCATGCCCCTGTATAAACGATATCACCCTAAAAAAGTCATTATATTCGGACTTTGTATGCAAATTATATGTGTAATATAGTGTACACCGAGCGTATAAATGCGTATATATCATTGATAAATAGTAATTTGCTGCGATGCGTTAGAAATTATTATATATGAGCGAATAGCGTTCATAAAATCCGCGTAGTAGGATTGAAATACGATGGTGGACAAAATGTTTGTAAGAGCTGTTGTATCCATTGTAGGGGACCAGTATATAAGTTTTGTCCGCTCTTTTAGCATATCTTCGATTTCTTGTTGCGTCCGAAGTGTGGCGATAGCGATTATTTCGGCCACCTCTTTTGATTTTTCGGAGCATATGGTCCACATACGTTTAACAGCACCCTCCATCTGTTCGTCGTCGAAAATCAGATCAAGGTCTATTAGTCGGCGACTTATCATCGCGAGTCGTCCGAGTTGGAGGGGGTATAGGTAAAGGGTTATTTGTTCTTTGTCATTGCCTTCAATCTCGAACGATTCAATTTTTTCAGTCAGTGTGTCAAGTGCACGTTGTTCTGTAAGGCGGCCGACTTCTTCTTTTTTCATATTATAAACTATTGTTTTTGCTCCCGCCCCGTCCTCGAGACGTGATGCAAGTCGTCAGCTTTCCAGCGGGATAGAGAATTTACAAAACGCTCTTGGTATATTCCGGAGTTGTAATCGGCCACCAGGAATAACCACCTTGTTCCGGAGCTAAAACTTTCGCAGATACTTGAATTTGGAGCGGGTCGGTTTTATTGATTCCACCACCCAATGTCGCTACATATTTTAACCTTGCAAAAGCGATGGAGCCTCCACTTTTGGAATCGAATACGAATGCTTTTACTCCTTCGTAAATCTCGCCTTTTGCAGGTTCTGTAGTTCCGAAGTAAAATTCCATCGTGTCGTCGTCAAAATCTACGACATTCCAAGTAACTTCTTTTGTGCCTGTCGTTTCGTCGATTGCAGAGTAAAATGGGTCTGCTTCTCCTTCCCGATAAAAATCATTACTGGAAGGTATCGCGAAATTGGTGGAAACACCACCATTATAAGGCTGACTGATTTTGGTGAAAGCCTTCATTAAGTCGGCAGCCTCAGCGTCTTTTACTCCTTTCGGGAGAGGATTACCTGCATGAACGGCTTTCAGTCCGATTATTTGTCCCATGTTTAATATTTTTTAAGTTTTACTTTGAGGTTTGAAAATGTGTAGGAGATCCCCTCCTCACTAATAAGAGTTTCATCGCTCACATCAAAGAACCAGCGTTCGTTGATAGGGTAGTATCCTAGTGAATCGAAAGCGAGACGAGTTAGTTCGTTCAGACGGTTGCGATCGGGGTAGCGTTGCTCTTCACGACCGATTGTCGGTGTTGTGTCCGGTACATAAATGTTTACATTTACGGTTGCCACCTGCGAATCTCCGACGACATTTGACAATGAGCCTACGACGATAAATTCTCCCGAAGGATTATTCGGGTAGTGGTCCGCATACATCATCGGCACGGTCTTCCCTAACAGCGAATCCCGGATGCGATCCCAGACGAGTTTGAATATTTCCGTAGAGGTCAGGTTCATCGCTTTTTCGATTTTAAGAATCGAGCGAACTCCGCTTTGAGTTTTTCAGCAGTAGATTCCACCCAGTTTCCCGACCCTTCGAGAACGTCGAAACCTTTAGCCTCGACATATTTCGCGTATTCCATACCGGCTACCCATACGAGATATGTTTTGTTAGCGGGAAGTTCACGGGCGACAGACCGGGCATGTTCAAGCCCTTTGGCATGAGCTTCATCGGCACCTTTGTTCCCTTTAGGATTGCCGTCCGGTCTGACACGGCGGTTATACTTGAAAGATTCAGCAATGATTCTTCCGTATTGTACCACAACATACCCGATGGAGTTGCGTAGGTTACCCGTGTGATCGGTATAACTACCGTGTTCGCGGGCGTACTTCACCACTCTTTCCCCCAACGCCGACAACCATTCTACAGCTTTTCGGTCGTACTCTTCTTTTGCTCGCGCAAATTCAAGTTCCACCTCACGCCAGTTGGTACACTTTACAGCCATAATCTCGTGTTTTCGTAACGTTGTCCGCTTTTGTAGAATCCCTGTACCGGATACGACGCCGTGTCCTTGTCTTTCGGTTTGGCCTCAGTGCGGAGCGAACGGTCGAAGATGTTGAATCCTCGGCTGTCGAATATGCGTACTTTCGTCCCGATAGGAATTGGCTGTGTATCTGCAGGCATCGTAACCTCGAAAGAGTAGAGGAAGGCATCCCCGTTTTGCCCTTTGATTTGCTGTGCTCGTCCATTCTGACGGGCATTGCATCGTCCGATGACACGCCATTCATGCGCACCTTCGATCCACGAACCATCAGGATTTTGCGAGGCGTCCTCCTCGTACCACATTTCGAGCGTATAGGGGAATCTTACCATTGGTCGGAAATGTCGGTAATTTTCGATCGAGTATCGAACTCTTCGGCAATATCGTCCAGCCCGTTTTCCTTTGCGATATGGAAAATGCGCTTTTCCAGTTTGTCCGTGTACGACAATGAATAGCCCCCGTTGCTCTCACTCGCAAGAACAATGAGATTTCGCAGAATGGCGATTGTGGCTTTTGCCACGCTAATTTTATCGGTTACCGTATAGTCTGCTTGAGTGTCTATTCCCTCGTCAATGCAGGCCTTTTCTTTGAGGAAAGGATCCACATCGTAAGGATACAGACTTGCCGATATTGCCTCGAAATTCTTCATACAACTACGATTCTACGGTCAGCGAATAGATGCCGTTGATTTCGGTGATAACCGGAAGTGACAGCGACTGTGCTTTCGTGAACTCTACGCCGTTAGAGTTGTCGGTTTCGCCCTTGCCCCACTGTGAAATGCGGATGCGTCCGTAGTTAGAGTAGGTGACACCCGGCTCTTGCCGCAGCTCGTTGTCGGCATAGGCGTTCTTGATGACGCCCAGTTTGCCCGCAGGTACGAACACGAGGTTCTTGTCGTTCCACGGCGAATACTCCGTAAGTTTACCGTTATCCTGAATACGGGTCATGCGGCGGATGACTTCGAATGTCGGGAATCCGTTCGAACGCATAAACTCGTTCAGGTTCGCCAGCAACAGCGGTGTGGACGACTTGTCACTACCGAATACCGCCAACTTCATCTTCTTGTTGCGGAGGATATACGACAGGCGTTTCTGCGAGAGCAGAATGCGGTCGAACGTAACTTTGTCCTGTGCAGCATCGAGGATGGCTTGAATATCCTCCAGCGTATCGACCGTATCTTTATTGCCATCCGTCCATAACGTTTTCGCGGTGGCAATGTTCTCGCTCGGCATTTTGTAGTCGATCGTACCGCGCACACCACCCTCTGGGTTATTGGACGCGTCAAACGTGAATACGCCTTTGTTCGACAATGCTCCGAGGAAGATGATGTCCAGTTTCGATTGCACGGAGTTCACTACCTTCGTAACATTGTTCCACATCAGATTGATGAGCTGCTGTGTCTTGGCCGAATCGGACAGCATCCGCGAATCGAGAATCTGCAACACCTTACGATACTCTTCGATAGGCATCGAATAAGACATCTGGTGGGTTAATACCTTCTGCTTGATCGTTTCCAGTCCCTCGGTTCCCATGATAGGCTCCTTACCTTTGGAGTCGAGCGTTGCAGCGGCGACGCTCAAATTGTACGAGCCGATCAACTCCTCGAAGTTCAGTCCGACGGTGGGGGTGTCCCAGTCGAGGAATCGCTCGTAAATATTTTGGTCGAATAGCCGCTTACGCAGTTCAGAGGCGGCATCGATGCGAATCTGCACCTGTTTAGTCAGTTCGCCGAAAATGGATGAATAAAATACTTCGTTCATTGTTTACCTCCTCTTTTACTGTCGTACATACTTGATTTCGGGGTTGTTCTTCAGGCTGTAACCCTGAAGCCATGCAGCAGGGACGGGATAGGCTACATCCTTGAGGATGATACCTGCATATCCGGCCGATACGGTCTGGAATCCGTTATTGGCGGAATAGACCATGTCGGTTTCGACAACTGCATCAGGCAGATTGTCGTCCGAGAGGACATCTACGCCTTCAGTCGCACCCGTTACGGCCGCTGCGAACGTGATCACATCGTAATCTGCATTTTTGGTATCAATGCTTTTTACGGTCGAATTTGACTCGCCGACCTTAACCGCATCTCCTACTTGGAGCATGGAACCCTTCTTGACATGTGGAGCAGTGGTTGTGCCGCCCGACAGAACACGTGCACTCTTGCATATGGAACATTCCATGTTGTCGAAGTCGAGCTTGATCGGCGTACCTTTGGGAATCTTTGTCCCTTCGGGATAGGTTCCCTTCAGTTTGAAGTCCCCCGGCAATACGGCGAACTCACCGCGCCAGAATATGGGGAAACCGCCCTTTACTTTTGTTTTTTCAAATACGATTGCCATGATTTTACGTTTTGGTTACTCTTTGTCCGGAAGTGTTTCAGCCCACGCCTTTGCGAGTTCTTTGCCCTGCGCTTCGGGCGTGGACATCGGGAATCCCGAACCTTTCCCTTCCAGCCCTGCGGTAACCAGATTTTTCTGCACGTTTGCGAGGTAGTCGCCGATCGTTTTTTCATCTGCATCGTCGGCGATGACGAATCCCTCTTTCATGCGCCACTCCGGAATACCGAGTTCTTTTGCCTTTGCGGAGATGAGATTGGCCCGGTCGTTCTTGGCCTTTTCAGCTTTCAGAGTATCGCTCTCCGCTTTGCTGGCGTTGTAACGCTCCTCCTGTTGCTGCTTGTAGGCTTTGAACCACGCAGGTTCCTCATCGTCGGGTTCGTTTTTTTTGCCCTGCCCGCCCCCATTTGCAGGAGATGCCTCACTCTTTGCCTTGAGTTCGTCATACAGTCCTTTCAGTGCGTTGTACTCGGTGCGTGCACGATCAGCGTCAGACTGGAAAACTTTAAGGAAAGGTTCGACCCCGCTGACTGCGGTTTCAATTTGCGATTCATCGGTGACGGATTTTTCCAAAATGGAGGCTACTCCGTCGAGAGCCTTCGCTCCGAACCCCAAATTAGAATACTTGGTTTTCAGCGCTACGAGAATTTTCTCTTTCATGTTTTTTCGTTCTATATGGTTTCGAATAAATCATCATATTCGCACAAAAAAGGTCTGTCAGCCGACGCCAACAGACCCACTAACAATTACATGAAGGTTATATCGTTCTGCAACTGGTGGGCTGCGACTTCACAGCCTCTGCGACAAAAGTCAGTATGTTCGGCACATTATGCAAATTATATTAAGGGAAAATTCGTTAAAAAAAGAGGAGAGCAATTCTCACTGTCGGAAAATAGCTTTATTGAAATGATTCATTCCAAAAAGTGCGAAAAATAGTGCAAGAAGGAGAGGTATCCCGCAATGGGAAATTAGATTGGGTTTGTGTCTAAATTGTGTGCCCGACTAAAAACAAACCAGTCACCTACAGGGCTGTAAGTGACTGGTTTTCTGTGTGGTGCCACCGGGAATCGAACCAGGGACACAAGGATTTTCAGTCCTTTGCTCTACCAACTGAGCTATGGCACCATCATCGACTGAAACTCGTGTGGGTTTCGAATCGTGGTGCAAAGATAGATATTATTTCCTGAAAACCAAAAAAACGACCGAATATTTTCCATCTCAGACTTTCATTTCAGGAACGGCAGGCCGGAATATCGGAAAATTTTTTCGGCCAGGATACCGGAAATTCAGGATTTTGGTTATTTTTGTAAAAACTGTAAAGATTATGAAAACAAGCAGTTTGATGATGTGTGCGCTGGTTGCATTGACAGCCTGCGGTACCGGAGTGAAGCAGAGTGTCCGTACGCCCGTCGAAATGGGCGAGCGGATCGAATTGAAGACGCCGGATCCCAAGATGGGACTGACTATCAACGAAGCGCTTGCGGCGCGCAGCTCGTCGCGCGACTTTTCTCCGGAGATGCTCTCTCTGGAGGAACTTTCGGGTGTACTGTGGGCTGCTGCCGGGGTAAACCGGGAGGATGGGCATCTTACCGCGCCTTCGGCTATGGCGCTCTATCCCATTCGGGTCTATGCTTTCCTGCCTGAAGGTGTGTATCGTTACGATTCGAAAGCGAATGTATTGAATCGGGTCATCGAAGGAGATCGTCGGGAGCTTACCGCGATGCAGGATTTCGCTTACACTGCGCCGCTCAATTTGGTGTATGTGGCCGATTACAGCGTTTATGCGGACCGGAATCAGCCGGTGGACCGCATCCGTTTCTGGTGCGCGGCCGATGCGGGCGGATATACGGAGAACGTGAACCTTTATGCCGCCGGAAACGGTCTGAAGGCCATTACACGGGGCAGCTTCAAGGAAGAGGCGCTGTTGGAGTTGCTGGGGCTCGATCCCGCACAATACGGTGTGATTCTCGCCCAGACGGTTGGCCGGTAGTATTTTCGGAAAGAGTATCGACGAGGAGTTCCCGGAAACGGGTGGCTCCTCGCTGCGTTTTGTCAGGAGCGGGCAGACTGCAGGTCCGGTACCGGGTGGATTTTTCGGACGAACCGTGCTATCGTCGCTTTTTCCTGACAAATGAAAGGGGAATTTCACTATCTTTGACTTCGTTTTGGATACTCCGCCTCGGCAAAACGCAATAAAAATTTGCTTTTGCATTCGGCTTATTCGTAATCTTTGACTTTGTCTTAGATACTTCGCCTCGGCAAAATGCAATAAAAATTTGCTTTTGCATTCGGCTTATTCGTAATCTTTGACTTCGTCTTAGATACTTCGCCTCGGCAAAATGCAAATAAAATTTGCTTTTGCACTCGGCTTATTCGTATCTTTGCCGTGGAAAATTTTCGTATGGGCGGCCAGCTGTTCGGCGTAGTTCGAAAAATTCGGCATTACGTTCGATGTGCGCTGTCTTTGTATTGTAAATAACGACGATTTTATGCTTTCAAAACCCGAACGGGAGCAGATAATTGCTCTGATAAAACGAGAGGTCGTTCCGGCGATCGGCTGCACGGAACCCATTGCCGTTGCGTTGTGCGTGGCCAAGGCCCGCGAGATACTGGGGACGGAACCGGAAAAGGTTTCGGCCCGGTTGAGTGCCAACATACTGAAAAATGCGATGGGAGTGGGAATTCCCGGAACGGGCATGATCGGATTGCCGATCGCGATCGCTTTGGGCGCTTTGGTCGGACGGTCGGAGTATCAGCTCGAAGTGCTGAAGGATTCGGATGCGAAGGCCGTCGAACGGGGTAAGCGCTTTATCGAGCAGGGGCGGATCGACATCTCCCTGAAAGAGGGCATTACCGAGAAACTCTATATCGAGATCGAAGTTTCGGGCGGCGGACACTCCGCTGTGGCGATCATCGCCGGCGGGCATACGAATTTCGTCTTCATTTCACGGGACGGCGAAACGCTTCAGGAGAGTCGTCGTACCTCCGGCAGCGAACAGGAGGCGCAGGGCGTCGAACTCAACCTGCGCAAAGTGTTTGACTTCGCCATGACCACACCGCTGGATGAAATCCGCTTCATTCTGGAAGCCAAGCGATTGAATAAGGCTGCGGCAGAGGATTCGTTCAAGAACAACTACGGGCATTGCGTGGGAAATACTTTGCGCCATGCTCCCGAATTGCGGATTATCGGGGATTGTGCCCTCTCCCGCATTCTCTCCTATACTTGCGCGGCCTGCGACGCCCGCATGGCGGGAGCCATGGTTCCGGTGATGAGTAATTCGGGCAGCGGCAACCAGGGCATCGCGACTACGTTGCCTGTGGTCGTTTATGCCGAGGAGATCAAGGCGGACGAGGAACATCTGGTGCGTGCGCTCGTTTTGAGCCATCTGACCGCTATCTATATCAAGCAGAGCCTGGGACGTCTTTCGGCCTTGTGCGGTTGTGTCGTGGCGGCGACCGGTTCGAGTTGCGGCATCACCTACCTGATGGGCGGCGGGTACGAGGCCGTTTCCTTTGCCGTGAAGAATATGATCGCCAACCTGACGGGTATGATGTGCGACGGTGCGAAGCCGAGCTGTTCGCTCAAGTTGATGACGGGAGTTTCGACGGCTGTGCTTTCGGCGATGCTGGCTATGGAGAACCATTCGGTTTCGTCGGTCGAGGGCATTATCGACGACGATGTCGATAAGTCGATCCGCAACCTGACGCTGATCGGACGGGACGGCATGAACGAAACGGATCATCTGATCCTGAAGATCATGACTTCGAAATAGCCCCCTCGAAAAATAACAAGCGTGCCTGCCTTGCGGCCGGTGCGCTTTTTTTGTACAGAAAGTAAAGACGGTGCGGAGCGTTTATCCGTTCGATCGGAATATGTGCGGAACAGGGCGAATCCCGAAACCGGTATTGTCGGGAAAGGGGTGCGGAACGACCGGTCTGAACGAAGAACCTATTCCGGCTTTCCGAAAACGGTATGCAGGACGATGTTCGTCGCCCCTTGGTGGGCCGTCGTGTAGTCTTTGGCGATGCGGCTGCATTGTTGAAGCAGATGCTCGTCGTCGCGCAAGGGGGTGAACCAGGTTTTCAATTCTTCGTATGAGTGGATGGGCGTTGCCGCTCCGAGCGTTACCAGGTCGCGGGCTTCCTTGAATTTTTCGTAGTTGGGGCCGAAAGCGATCGGCAGACCGAACGTGGCGGCTTCGAGCGTGTTGTGGATGCCTACGCCGAATCCGCCGCCGATATAACCCCATTCGGCATAGCCGTAGGCCGAGGAGAGAATACCTACCGTATCGAGAACGAGCAGTTGTTTGCCATCGAACGATGTTTCGGCGGTGCATTGCGTATAGCGGACAGCTCCTCCGAGGGTTTCAGCGAGCAGGCGGTTGATGCGGCTTTCGTCCATTTCGTGAGGTGCCACGATGAATTTGACCGAGGGGTTATCGTTTATCAGGCGGATCAGAAGGTCTTCGTCCGGTCCCCAGGTCGAGCCGGCGATCAACAGACGGGTGCCGCCTTTGAACCGTTCGATGAGGTCGATTTTTTTCGCCGCAGCCGCAATTTCGGCAACCCGGTCGAAGCGGGTGTCTCCGGCGACTACGACGTTGTCGAAGCCCAGTTCTGCCAGTAATTTTTTGGAATCGTTGTTCTGAACGAAGATCGTGTCGAAACTTTCGAGTGCCATGCGCCAATAGCCTCCGTAGGGGCGGAAGAAGATCGAGTTGCGGCGGAAGATGGCCGATACGATGTAGCTGCGGATCGAGCGGCGGCGCAGCTCGGTGAGCAGGTTGATCCAGAATTCGTATTTGACGAAGATGGCGATTTCGGGGTGGGCGATGTCCAGAAAACGGCGGGCTTTGCGCGGTGTGTCGATCGGCAGGTAGAAGATGTAGTCGGCCTGATCGTAATTTTTGCGGATTTCGTAGCCCGAAGGGGAGAAAAACGTGAGCAGGATTTTGTATTCGGGATGTTCCTTGCGGATTTTTTCGATCAGGGGACGGCCCTGTTCGAATTCGCCCAGGGAGGCGGCATGTATCCAGATAATGCGAGCCGAGGGGTCGATGCTCTCTTTCATGCGGCGGAAGAGTCCTTTCCGGCCGTCGATCCAGAGTTTCGCCTTTCGGTGCCAGGGTGAGGCCAATGCAATGGCCCAAACGTAGAGTACCAGCCCCAAATTATAGATCCACATCCGCTTTCGTTTTGTGCGTCTTTATATCGCGGATGCAAAGATAAGATAAATTGTCAGAACTGCCAAATTACCAGTGGAGTTCGATGGCGTCTTCGATATAGCGCACCTCCGGTGTGCCTGCGGGGGCGGTTTCGACTGCGATCAGGTCGAATTGCACCTCTCCTGCGAACGGATTTTCTGTCAGATAAGCATTTGCGGCCCGGACGAGTGCCCGGCGCTTGTGCGAGTCGAGTGCCTGTTCCGGCGGGGTGAGGCCGTCCCGCCGGCGTGTCTTGACCTCGATGAAGTGGAGGGTGCCTTTTCTGGCAGCGACGATGTCCAGCTCGTAATGTCCTTGCCGCCAGTTGCGGTGGAGCAGGGTGAATCCGTGGTCGAGGAGCCACCGGGCGGCGGTCTCTTCGCCCAGCCGCCCGGTATGCTGTGTCGTGGTCATCGGTTCGTCGGAGAAAGCTGTCCTGTTTTTTCGAAATATTTTTTCATGACCAGCAGCGAAATGAACCGTTCCCGGCGACTGTCGTAGAATTGTCGTGCGAAGTCGTTCGCATGGTCGATGATCTGTTGGGCCTGTTCGGGGTGCGCGATGTAGTAATCGATCTTCTCCTCCAGGTCGGAGTAGTCGTCCCTCACTTCGATGTAGTGGTAGCCGGGGCGCAGGCGTCCTTCCATGAACCAGGATTCGTTGCGAGGCCGGGGCATCACGGCGATCGAATTGGTGGACATGACCCACCGGATGTTGCTGGCGATGTCGTTGCCTTCGAACGTCATGATGAACTTCGAATCGAGGTGGGCGTAGAGCGTGATTTGTTTTGCTGTACCTGTTTCCTGGGCGCTGTGTCCGCTGCGGGTATCCGCCGTGTCGATGCGGGGATTGTCCCGGAATGTTTCGATGAAGCGCCGACGCTGCTCGCTACTCTTAACCGATCCCCGGAAAATCACCCGGTCGGCTTTCTCCGTAAACGGAATTTTGTCGTGCAGCCGGATATCTAAGCGGCAGCGGTCCAAGTTGAGCAATACGGAGTTATCTCCTTTGCCGGAAGCGGCTTCTCCCCCCCCCCCGGTCGATTTTTCGAGCCTTGATGATCGTCGGATGAAGCAGGTCGAAAACTCCGTCGCCGAAATAGGTCTGCCAACGCAGGGAATCGTCGAAAAAACGGGTGGTTTGGTAGGAGTCGAAAATATAGGCGCTGTGCCGGCCCCTGAACTTGTGTTCTTTCAGGGGTGTCGCTTCGGTCGGAGAGAGGCGCTCTGCGCCGGTCAAACGGTTGTAGTAATTGACGCGGTCGAGCACATAGTCCATGTCATAACGTTTCTCTCCGTCGCGCAGAATCTCTTCCAACCGGCTGCGGAGGAGCACCTTCGGTACGGCATAACGGGATAGCTGGGCGATGAAGTAGGGCAGCTTGATGTTCTTGCCGCCGTGCAGTCGGTTGAGAGCGGTCATTAATTCCATACTTGCGAATACGGTTTGTCAGGGATTGCGGAAAATACGGGGCATACCATAATTATAATAGGAATGACAGGTCGTCCCCGGCTTTCACCTCGTAGGGGGCGATGCCCTTCTTGAAAATACGCATCGGACGGCTGCCGATCAGTTCCAGTTTTCCGTTTTCATAATGAAGCATGCAGCCTTCGCGCAGGCCGACGACGTAGCGGCGCGGATTGGCCGTGATGTACTCCAGAATACGCTGCTCGCGGGTCTCTCCGGCGTGACCTTCGGGGTTGGCGTCCAGGTAGTGGGGGTTGATCTGGAACTTCACGGCCCCGATAGCCTTGAACGATTCCGGTTCGACGATGGGCATGTCGTTGGTGGTGCAGATCGTCGGGCAGCAGACGTTGCTGCCGGCCGACCAGCCGATGTAGGGCGTGCCGGCCTTGATCTTGCCGAGGATGGCTTTCAACAGCCCCTGCTCCTGCATTTTCTTGGTCAGGGCGAAGGTGTTGCCGCCGCCTACGCAGATGGCCTGTGCCTCGCGGATCATACGCCGGGGATCTTTCGAACGGTGTACGGAACGTACCTTGATGCCGTATTCCGCAAAACGGGCCTGCACTTTCGCTTCGTATTCGGCGTAGGAAAAGGTGATGCCTGCATAAGGGACGAAAACCACTTCGCGGACACTTCCGAGGAACTCGTCGATGCGGGGCATCGGGTATTTCAGATAGGGTTCTCCGGCGTTCGTGGAGTTGGAAATTAACAGTAGTTTCATAAAGTATTGATTTATATTGTGTTATATTGAATACGCGACCGAAGAACGGCAATTTCTTTGGTTGTAATGTCAAAAGTAATAAAAAAAGTGTTATTTTTGTGCGATTGTTTGATAGAAAGAATTTCAATTTTTAATAAATGATTGTTTAACTAAAAAATTAAAATTATGTCAGAAGTACAGTCAAAAGTTGTCGAGATCATCGTTGACAAATTGGGTGTTAAAGAGTCTGAGGTTACTCCGGAAGCGAGCTTCACCAACCACCTGGGAGCCGATTCACTCGACACCGTTGAGCTGATCATGGAATTTGAGAAGGCTTTCGATATCCAGATCCCTGACGAGGATGCAGAGAAGATCGCTACCGTTGGCGACGCTATCTCCTATATCGAGGCACACAAGAAATAATTTACGATTTTTCCAACCGGCAAACCTTAAAGCCTTAAATTTATGACAGAAAGACGAGTAGTCGTGACGGGTATCGGTACCATCAACCCGCTCGGCAATAATATTGCAGAGTTTTTTTCCAATCTCGAAAAAGGAGTTAGCGGCGCCGCGCCGATTACTCATTTTGATGCCGAGAAATTTAAGACGAAGTTCGCTTGTGAAGTAAAAAATTACGACTGGACGCAGCATTTCGACCGTAAGGAGGTGCGTAAATACGACCTCTTCACCCAGTATGCCCTCATCGCGGCCACGCAGGCTGTCGAGGATTCGGGACTCGATCTCGAGAAGGAGGACTTGGAGCAGATCGGTGTGATCTGGAGTTCCGGTATCGGAGGACTTAAGACGTTCTTCGATGAGTGTTTGGGCTACGCCGCAGGAGATGGAACTCCTCGGTTTAGCCCATTCTTTATTCCGCGCATGATCGCCGACATCGCGGCGGGCTACATCTCCATCAAATATGGTTTCATGGGCCCCAACTACTGTACGGTTTCGGCGTGCGCTTCGTCGAATCACGGTCTGATCGATTCGTTCAACGCCATCCGTTTCGGTGTGGCCGACGTGATGGTCGCCGGCGGTTCGGAGGCTGCCGTCAATGAACCCAGCGTGGGCGGTTTCAACTCCATGCAGGCTCTCTCGACGCGCAACGACGATCCGGTGCACGCTTCGCGTCCGTTCGATAAGGATCGTGACGGTTTCGTCATCGGCGAAGGCGCCGGTGCGCTGATTCTCGAAGAGTACGAGCACGCCAAGGCACGCGGTGCGAAGATTTACTGCGAAATGGTCGGCGGCGGCCGTTCGGCGGACGCTTATCACTTTACGGCCCCCCATCCCGAAGGCAAAGGCGCCATGAAATCCATGCGCGACGCGATCAAGGATGCGGGTATCAAACCCGAAGATATCGACTATGTGAACGTACACGGCACTTCGACACCTGCGGGCGATCTGCCCGAGCTCAAAGCTCTGCACGGCGTGTTGGGCGATCACATCTACGATGTCAATATTTCATCGACCAAATCCATGACGGGGCACCTGTTGGGGGCTGCCGGTGCTGTCGAGGCGCTGGCCTGCATCTTTGCGATCAACAACGGTGTGATTCCCCCGACGATCAACAACGAAAACCTCGATCCCGAAATCGACCCCCGACTCAATCTGACGCTCAACAAGGCGCAGAAGCGCGATGTGAAGTGTGCGATGAGCAATACGTTCGGTTTCGGCGGTCATAACTCGACGGTTATTTTCCGTAAGATTTAACACCTCGTCCGTGCCGTGTGGAATTTCGTACGCCGTGCCGTAAGAAGAAATTACGGGCAGGATAAGGAGTATTACAGAATTATCGATGAGCTGTTCGGATTCGTTCCGCACAACATCGAACTTTACAAGCTGGCTTTGATTCACAAGTCAGCTTCTTTAGTTTTAGCCGACGGACGGCAGATCAACAATGAACGGCTCGAGTTTTTGGGCGATGCCGTGATCGAAGCCGTGACATCGGACTATCTTTATATCGAATTTCCCGACCGGCAGGAGGGATTTCTTACGCAGTTGCGCTCGAAGATCGTTTCGCGCCAGTCGCTCAATACGATCGCCCGGACGATCGGGTTGGACCGGTACGTGATCGCCAACCCGACCGGAAGCACCAACCAGAAACATATCTACGGGGATGCTTTCGAAGCGATGATCGGGGCGATCTACCTCGATCAGGGGTATGAGTTTGCCAATCGATTGCTTATCAACAATATATATTACCGTTATCTGAATCTTGACAACCTGACGGACGAGGAGACGGATTTCAAAAGTCGGTTAATCGAATGGTGTCAGAAGACGCATCATACTATTGCTTTCGAAACGGTGCACGGCCGGAATTATTCGTCGAATCATCCGATATTCGACGCTACGGTCGTGATCGACGGTATCCGTGTGGGACATGGGCAGGGCGAGTCGAAGAAGGAGGCCGAACAATGTGCGGCCCACTCCGTGTCGTGTGCCATGAGCGACGAGGCATGCGGGGATATTTTGGATAAAATCGACCGGCTCTACCAGCCGAAAGGAACCGGGGTGTCATGAGTGAAGCGTCTGTAAAACTACTTTCCCGGGGCGTTGAAACGCTGACCGATCAGGAGTTGTTGGAACTGTTGCTGGACGACGGTGATTCGGAGCGGCTTGCCGGGGCGCTGCTGTCCAGTTTCGAAGGGCGACTCGCCGCATTGGGATATGCCGACATCGCGCGGTTGCGTATGGCTGCCGGAATCGGCCTCAAACGCGCCGCTCGGATTCAGGCGGCTGTCGAATTGGGCCGCCGGGTGCTTGCTGCCAGGGAGTTGGGACCCGATCCGATCGGTTCGAGCAACGATGTGGTCCGAATATTCAGACCCCTGCTGACGGAGATGAAGCACGAGGAGTGCTGGTGCCTGTACCTCAATACGGGCAACCGGATCGTCGAGCGGCAGCGGGTAAGCCAGGGCGGGGTGCAGGCGACGGTGGTGGATCACCGGTTGGTCATCAAACGGGCCCTCGAACTGCTGGCCACGCAGATTATCCTGGTTCACAACCATCCTTCCGGTGCTGCCTTGCCCAGCGAGCAGGATAAGATTCTCACGAAGAAAATTGCCGAGGCGGCCGCGCTGTTCGATATTCGGCTGCTCGATCACCTGATTATCGCACGGGGCGGTGAGTACAGTTTCCGACAGAACGGGTTGCTGCAATAGTCCTGGCTGTGACGAGGCTGTCTGCCCAATCCCCGAAATTGAAAGTTGCCCCTGCCGGATAAACTCCGACAGGGGCGAAAACATTAAAATCGGACGTGTTAGACAGCTTTTTGTTCTGCCGCTGCGGTCCATCGTTGCGCAGGTTGTGGGCAGGAAGAGACGGGACCATCGTAACGGGGCGTGCGACTCTTTAATCGTTGCGGGAAGAGTTGGCTGTGGATTATCGTCTTCCGGGTTCACTTTGTTTTGTCGTAGAAAGGTTTTTCTTCCGAAGGGAGAACGTAAGTTTAGACTGCCGGGAAATTTTTGCCGATCTGTGCCGTATTTCTTTTTTGAGGAAGAGCATAAGGTGAATCTTTTTTCGAATGATCGGAAACTCTGAAATAAGGACTGCAAGTCGAACGAATGGACGATTATCCCGGAGATGGGAGCGAAATGACCGGACCGGGCATCGGTAACGAAAAGCGAGGAATGGCAAGAACCTTTCCTCGCTTTTCGTTGCCGGGTGCGCACAGGCTGGCCGCAAAGTACGAATTTCTAATTTTGGAGGTCGAAGCGGCGGAATTGAATCTCGAATCGACAGACGCTCTCCCGCTCGTCGCTTCGGGTCGTGCGGGTAATGATGAGCGGTGTCGCAATTTCAGCATCGTGTGCGACTGTCTGACGCGTGTATTCGAAGGTCTGGGTCGTAACCGCGTCGTCGGAACGGGTCGTGACCGTTCGGAAAAGATCGTTGTTGAGACTGCTGAAGAAACCCAGTCCGCGCAGGATATCCGGTTCGGCAACCAGCAGCAGGACCGGGTCGCTGTTGAGGAGGGGAGTGCCTTCCAATTCGTAGATGAAATCGCTCCAAGCCGTCGTTTCATCGTAGTCGTAACCGTACTCTTGCCGGAATGTTTCCGTATTTGGCTCGTTCTCGAGCGTTCGGATGACAGCACTGCAATTATCCCAAGCCTCCAGCGGACCCCAGGGATCTTTTTCCCATTCGTATTTTTCGCAGATGGGTTCCAAAGTCAGGGAATTGTAACGCGATATGGAGGTGAGTTTGTCGGAGTTGAAGGTGCCGGTGCCGTATGTGCAATCGAAGCCGTACGTTTCTATTTCACTGCCGGAAAGTGTCGAGGTGAGTTCGTATCCTCCGCTTCGTACATCGCAGAAGTAGCCGTATAGGGTTCCGTCTGCAGTTTGCGTATAAGGTTGCTCGCCATCGATTTCCCGGGTGAAGGAGAATCGGATGCAATCGTCTCCCTCGTAGGTGAACTGCCATGTTTCGACGGGACGGAGCGTGCCGTTCTTGTCCGCTGCGGATATTTTGAAACCCGTGATACGGCACTCCTTGCTGAATTCCGCCGGAAGTTCATAAGTATATTCCATTTCAGCAATCAGACTTCCCGAAGCGTCGCGCCCGACGATCTTGTGCAGTTGCCAATACCGAACCTGTTCTCCGATGTTGGGTTCGTCCGGTTCATTGGTATCCTCTCCATCGGTTCCCGACTGGGTGATGGTGATGAGAATCGAGTTCGTGCCGCAGGTGATTTCGATAAAGGCCGTGCGGGATTCTTCGGCGGTGTTGGGATCCGTTTCGACGCGGATGTCGTAATCGCCTGCCGCATCTCCGTGATCGGGATTTATGCGTACCCACGTCGGGGCTTCGGCGCGGGATTCGTCCGTGATGGCGGAATTCCAGGCATCGTTCGTCGAAAAGAAAATTTCCGAATTCCCTGCGGTTTGTCCTGCGGGGATCTTCTGGGAGAGCTGTCGTGTATCGGGGACCTGAATGGAGCCGAAATCTCCATGCCATTCATCCGTTGTGTCGTCGCTGCAAGCCGTAATCGCGAGGGTTGCAAACGTGAGAAGAAGAAGTTTCAATCCTTTCATTTGTGTATTTTTTGATGGTTATTCGTTCGGGTACGATGAATATGAAACAGATGTATTTGTCTTCCGCTCCGGATATTTCCGAATTTTGGCGTAAAGATAGAAAAAACGGTTCGGAGTACCTTACATTCCCATTTATTTTGTACTTTTGTTTTTCAGAAAATAGTAAATGCAAAATACGATGACTCAGGAAGAACTTTTCAAAAAACTGGTAGCCCACTGCAAGGAGTACGGCTTCATCTTTCCTTCCAGCGAAATATACGACGGACTGGGTGCCGTGTACGATTACGGGCAGAACGGCGTCGAGCTGAAGAACAATATCAAGCGTTACTGGTGGGATTCGATGGTGCGTCTTCATGAGAACATCGTCGGCCTCGATTCGGCGATCTTCATGCATCCCCGCACGTGGGAGGCTTCGGGCCATGTCGGGGCGTTCAACGACCCGTTGATCGACAACAAGGATTCGAAGAAGCGTTACCGCGCCGACGTGTTGATCGAAGAGTGGCTGGCCAAGCAGGACGACAAGATTCAGAAAGAGGTCGATAAGGCGAAGAAGCGCTTCAAGGAGAACTTCAACGAGGAGCAGTACCGCTCGACTTCGCCCCGTGTGCTGGAGATTGCCGCAGCGCGGGACTCCGTGCACAAGCGCTTTGCCGACGCGTTGAACGCCAACGATCTGGAAGAGCTGCGGCGGATCATCCTCGACTGCGAGATCGTCTGCCCGATTTCGGGTACGCGCAACTGGACCGAGGTGCGGCAGTTCAACCTGATGTTCTCGACCCAGATGGGATCGACGGCCGAAGGCGCCAATACGATTTACCTGCGGCCCGAAACGGCGCAGGGTATCTTCGTTAATTTCCTGAACGTGCAGAAGACCGGCCGCATGAAGCTGCCGTTCGGCATTGCCCAGATCGGCAAGGCGTTCCGCAACGAGATCGTGGCGCGGCAGTTCATCTTCCGCATGCGTGAGTTCGAACAGATGGAGATGCAGTTCTTCGTCCGCCCGGGCGAGGAGATGCGGTGGTGGGCCGAATGGCGCGATACGCGTATGAAATGGCATCGGGCGCTCGGTTTCGGGGCGGATAACTACCGTTTCCACGACCACGACAAGCTGGCCCATTACGCCAATGCCGCGACCGATATCGAGTACAATTTCCCGTTCGGGTTCAAGGAGGTGGAGGGCATCCACTCCCGCACGGATTTCGACCTGTCGAACCACCAGAAATTTTCGGGCAAGAAGATCCAGTATTTCGACTCCGAAACAGGCGAAAGTTATGTGCCTTACGTCGTGGAAACCTCGATCGGCGTGGACCGTATGTTCCTGCAGGTGATGTCGGCGGCTTATACCGAGGAGAAGCTCGAAAACGGCGAAGAGCGCGTCGTGCTGCGGATTCCTGCAGCTCTCGCTCCGACGAAGGTGGCCGTGTTGCCTTTGGTGAAGAAGGACGGCATGCCCGAAGTGGCGCAGCGGATCGTCGATCTGTTGAAGTATGATTTCAACGTCGTGTATGACGAGAAGGATTCGGTGGGCAAGCGTTACCGCCGGCAGGATGCGATCGGTACGCCGCTGTGCGTGACCGTCGATGGCCAGACCCTCGAGGATAATACCGTGACGGTGCGCCACCGCGATACGATGCAGCAGGAGCGCGTGGCGATCGATGCCCTCTTCGGACTGGTCGATGCGGAGTGCTCGCTGCGCAGCCTCCTCAAGAAATTGAATGTCTGACAGGGCTGTATGCGGGTTTCGCGCGGGTGTGTCGGACGGCGAGTACAGTGTGCTTTGTATCGGGGATGTCCGTGAGGGTGTGTGGGCCGGTGTTGTTCGAGCTATTGGATAAGGTAAGATCGTGGGACGTATTTTGGCCATAGATTATGGAACGAAGCGCACGGGAATCGCCGTGAGCGATCCCTTGCGGATCATTGCCGGAGGGCTCGAAACCGTCGAAACCAAAGGGTTGGAACGCTGGTTGGCGCAATATTTCGCGGCGAATGACGTTTCGACCATAGTGATCGGAAAGCCGATGCAAATGAGTGGCGCTCCGTCCGAAACGTGGCGTTACGTGGAACCGTTGGCGGCCCGCCTGCGCAGGGCCTATCCCGACAAGGAGGTGGTGTTTTACGACGAGCGTTTCACCTCGGTCATCGCTCACCGCACGATGCTCGAGAGCGGTATGGGCAAGATGGCCCGCCGGGACAAGGCGCTTGTGGACAAGATATCGGCGACCATTATCCTGCAAGGATATATGGAGAGCCGAAGTTAGTTTTCCGGCTGCGGCCGGGTTAAAAATGGAAAAAAGTTATGATTTATCCGATAGTTGTTTTCGGGGCGCCGGTACTGCGCGAAAAATGCCGGGAGATCGGACCCGACTATCCCGAAGTTAAAAAGTTGATCGAGGATATGTTCCTCACGCTCGAGGAGGCCGAGGGCGTAGGGCTTGCGGCTCCCCAGATCGGTAAAAGCATCCGCCTGTTCATCGTGGACTGCACGCCTTGGGGCGAAGATCATCCCGAACTGGCCGATTATCGGCGTGCGTTCATCAATCCCGAAATTTACGAAGTTTCCGAGGAGACGAAACTCTACGAAGAGGGATGTCTTTCGCTGCCGGGATTGCACGAGAGCGTGCGGCGTTCGCTTGCGATCCGGATGCGCTATCTGGACGAGAATTTCGAGCCGCACGACGAAGAGTTCACCGGGCTGCCTGCCTGGGTGATCCAGCACGAATATGACCATCTGGAAGGAGTCGTCTTCACGGATCGCCTGTCTCCGTTGCGCAGAAATCTGATTAAGAGTAAGTTGATGAGCTTGACGAAGGGGCGTTACAAATGCTCGTACAAGACTAAATAGGGATTGCTCCGGTAAAAGTTACGGATTGACCGAAAAGAGAGCGATATTGGCCTAAAAGTTGAAATTTTCCGGAGAAAGGGGTAAACTCCGGAAAATTATTATTACCTTTATATATCTAAATTAGGAAAGTATATTTCAATTATTTTAAATTTTCATACGATGAAAAAACTTTTACTTACATTGGCAATGGGCTTGCTCGCGTGGTCGGCATCTGCCCAGAATTGGACGGTCGGTGGTCGTATCGGATCCGGTTTCCAGGCTGTCGGACAGTATGTATTCAGCAACGATAATTATGTGGAAGCCCGTTTCGGTGCTTATTGGGCCAATGCCGGCGGTACGGTGACGGCCGATTTCTCGGTGTTGTATAATTGGAATGTTTGCAATATGGATTGGACTCCGTCGGCAGGCCGTTGGTTCTTCGATGCCGGTGCAGGTATCAATGTGGGCGGCAAAGGGCATTACGCTTATGTAGGCGTGGCCGGCTCGGCTAAACTGGGTATTGCCTTCAAGGGGGCTCCGGTACGTCTTTCGTTCGACTGGTCGCCGGCTTTCGGTCCCGGAATCGCTTATTGGGACGGGGGATCGCATTCCGAGTTCAACGAACGGGCGTTGTGCAACTTCGGTATTACGTGCGTTTATTGCTTCTAAAGAGAGAACCCGAGGAAATAAAAGAAGCCCGGAGCAATTTGCTCCGGGCTTCTTTTATGCTGTCGGTTCGGTGCTTTTTCTGTTCGATCATTTCCCCCCCCCTTGCTGATGAAGAACGTTTTCCGAGGGGAGGAATTGAGGAACTGAACGTAATATGGACCCGGAACGGTTGCGGTCGGAGGCGAAAAACGGGCTGGACTTTCGGGTATTCAACGACGTGTGTAGAATTGTCTTTGGAGGTTGTATTCGTTTATATCGGATTTGTTTCGGGCGACGAAACTTTATTTTGCTTTGGGCGGCGTTTCTCTTGGCTGCGGTTGTAATCTTCGCTGCACCTGTAGGTTCTTTTCGGGAGGGAGGGTGCGTGTACACTCCGCGATCCCGAAGCATTTGAATCGCAGGTCCGAATAGCGATAATCGCCGTGTTTTTCCGTTAGAATGTGAAAGTTCCGCCCAGGGAGATCAGGATCGGATTCCGTGCGAACATGGCTGTCTGGAAACGGTATTTGAGCATGAGCGATGTACTCCAGCGGCGGCTTATCCGGTAGTCGCAGCCTCCGCCCACATCGAAGCCGCAGGACCATTTGCCCAAGTCGTTCACATTGACGCCGACTGTGGGGAAGAGGCTCCATTGTTCGGTTATGTGGAAGAGATAATGAGCGTCGCACCCGATGTCCACCGAACATTCCGATTTGCAGGGAATGACGATTCCCATTTCCAGCCGCAGCGCATCGGTCAGGCTGTATCGGAAATAGCCGCCGATGCCGAAGACGGCGCCCCGGCCGGTATGGGTGTAGAGATTGATCTTCGGACCTATGCCCCAGGAACCTCTATCCTGTGCCGATGCGTAGAAAGCGCTGAATAAGATAAGTATTGCCAGCAGTGTTTTTTTCATAGCTTTTGCAGACTTCGATACGGCTTTTGCCGGAATGATTCCTTGCTGCCGTCGGATAATTTAGATTCTCTCGAGAACAAAGATACGAACGAACCGGCCGTATGAGCAAATTTATATTTGCACTTTGCCGAGGCGGAGTACCTAAGATGAAGTCAAAGGTACGAAAAATTTCCGTTTCGCCGAATCCTGGGGAGCCGAATGAAAATGGAGATACTCTGAGATCGAACAGTATTTGTCACAGGATCGTGTGTGGGGTTTATACGTGCTGTATTTTGAAAATTATTTTTTATGATTAAAGAGGCATGTGGTGGTTGGTTTGATAATGGACGGTGTCTTGTTCTTTTTTGTAAATAATTTGTGTGTGTCGTTATAATGTTGTAAATTACATGGGAATAAATATTTTACAAACAATCCCTCCTAATGTTTCGATTATGAAAAGACTATTATTCGGTATATTGGCAACGTTGCCGCTGGCGTATTGTATGACGGGATGTAGCAACGATACAGACTACGGAGGTTTTAGTTACTTTATCTGGGCCAATGACAGCGATCACCGGATTACGCTCTCCGTGGCACGCGAGTACGGTGAGTTGGTAATCGAAAACGAAATCATAGAGCCGGGCGAAAGTTTTGAGAGCGAAAGGGTGGATGGGGCAATAGCATACTGTCCACCTCCGTCGAGCTATATCCGGTATGTGGAAGTTGTCTTTGAGGATGGGACTAAAGCGATTTATATCAAGGGGTATCAGCCGCCGCGCGATTCCGATTATTATTCGAGGCAGGACTCTACTATCGATTGGAATTATGAGGAGGAGGTAACGGCATCTCATGCGGTCAGAACCCGTTGGACCTATACTTTTACCAATGCCGACTACGATGCGGCGGTGGCGCAGCAATTCGCTGAATAGGAGTTGCCGGTCGTGGTTATAAAAATCCTCCCGAACCGATTGGTTCGGGAGGATTTCGTCGCATGTATATCGTTTTATGCCTCTTTGAGAGCCGCATGCGCTGCCGCCAGGCGTGCGATGGGCACGCGGAACGGAGAGCAGCTCACGTAGTTCAGACCTGCGAAGTGGCAGAACTCCACCGACGAAGGTTCGCCGCCGTGTTCGCCGCAGATGCCGCATTTGAGGTTTTCGCGTGTGCCGCGGCCTTTGAATACCGCCTCGCGGATCAACTGTCCCACGCCGTTGCGGTCGAGGATCTGGAACGGGTCGTTCTTCAGAATGCCCTTCTCGAGGTAGATCGGCAGGAACTTGGCGATGTCGTCGCGCGAGAAGCCGAGCGTCATCTGCGTCAGGTCGTTGGTGCCGAACGAGAAGAATTCGGCGACTTCGGCGATCTGGTGGGCGGTGACTGCCGCACGCGGAACTTCGATCATCGTGCCGACCATGTATTCCAGGCGGTCGTTACGTTCGGAGAAGACCTTCTCGGCCGTCTGGTCGATGATGTTCTTCTGGTAACGCAGCTCCTTGTGGTTGCCCACCAGCGGCACCATGATCTCCACGTGTACGGGAATCCCCGTTTTCTTTACGTTCATAGCTGCCTCGATGATGGCCCGGGTCTGCATCTCGGTAATTTCGGGATAGGTGTTGCCTAGGCGGCAGCCGCGATGGCCCAGCATCGGATTGACTTCTGCCAGCAACTCCACTTTGGCCGCGATCTTTTCGTAGGGAACGTTCATGTCCTTGGCCAGTTCGCGCTGTTCCTTCTCGAAGTGGGGGACGAATTCATGCAAGGGGGGATCGAGCAGGCGGACCGTCACGGGATGGCCCTGCATCGCCTTGAACAGCCCCTCGAAGTCGCTGCGCTGCATCGGCAGCAGCTTGGCGAGTGCTACGCGGCGGCCGGCTTCGTCGTCGGCGAGAATCATCTCGCGTACGGCCTTGATGCGGTCGCCTTCGAAGAACATGTGTTCCGTGCGGCAGAGACCGATACCTTCGGCGCCGAACATAAAGGCCTGCGCCGCATCTTTCGGCGTGTCGGCGTTGGCGCGTACTTTCAGCACCGAGTATTTGCGGGCCAGCTCCATGAGCTGTCCGAAGTCGCCGCTCAGATCGGCGGCCTGCGTAGCCACCTGGCCGAGATAAACTTCGCCCGTCGAACCGTTGAGCGAAATCCAGTCGCCCTCCTTGATTTCATATCCGTTTACGCGGATCGTACGTGCCTTGTAGTCGATCTGCAGCTCGCCTGCACCCGATACGCAACACTTGCCCATGCCGCGCGCTACGACCGCGGCGTGGGAGGTCATGCCGCCGCGTGCGGTCAGGATGCCGGCGGCGTCGAGCATGCCCTTCAGGTCTTCGGGCGAAGTTTCGATGCGGACCAGAATCGCACGTTGGTTTTTCTCCTTGAGCATTTTTTCGGCATCTTCGGCGAAGAATACCACCGGACCGGTCGCTGCGCCCGGCGATGCGGGCAGTCCCTTCACGATGACTTTGGCGTTTTTCATCGCCGTCTTGTCGAAAACGGGGTGGAGCAGCTCGTCGAGTTTGGCCGGCTCACAGCGCAGTACGGCGGTCTTTTCGTCGATCAGGCCTTCGCGCAGCATGTCCATGGCGATCTTCACCATCGCGGCGCCTGTACGCTTGCCGTTGCGACACTGGAGCATCCAGAGTTTGCCGTCCTGGATCGTGAATTCGATGTCCTGCATATCCTTGAAATACTGCTCCAGGTGGTGCTGTATCTCGTTGAGTTCTTTATATACGGCCGGCATCACCTCTTCGAGCGAGGGGTATTTGCTGCGACGCTCGGCTTCCGATACGTTCTGTGCTTTCGCCCAGCGACGCGAACCCTCGATGGTGATCTGCTGGGGTGTACGGATACCCGCTACCACGTCTTCGCCCTGCGCGTTGATCAGGTATTCGCCGTTGAAGAGGTTCTCACCCGTTGCGGCGTCGCGCGAGAAGGCTACGCCCGTCGCCGAGTTGTCGCCCATATTGCCGAATACCATCGCCTGTACCGATACGGCCGTGCCCCATTCCGCCGGAATGTTGTTGAGCTTGCGGTAAAGGATGGCACGCTCGTTCATCCACGAACCGAATACGGCACAGATAGCGCCCCAGAGCTGATCCCAGGGATTTGCCGGGAAATCCTCGCCGGTCTGTTTCTTTACGGCTGCCTTGAAGTTGTGCACCAGCTCCTTCAGGTCGTCGGTCGTCAGGTCGGTGTCGTTTTTCACGCCGCGCTTCTCTTTCTGCGCATCGATCAACTCCTCGAACGGATCGTGCTCCTCTTTCGAAGCGGGCTTCATGCCCAGCACCACGTCGCCGTACATCTGTACGAAACGGCGGTACGAGTCCCATGCGAAACGGGGATTGCCCGTGCGCTTGGCTACGGCTTCCACGGCCTGGTCGTTCATACCCAGGTTGAGGATGGTGTCCATCATGCCCGGCATCGAAGCGCGTGCGCCCGAACGAACCGATACCAGCAGCGGCATCTCTTTGTCGCCGAACTTCATGCCGGTCAGTTTTTCGATGTTCTTCATCGCCTTCTCCACTTCGGGGCGAAGCAGCCCCACGACTTTCTCGCGTCCTTGTGCGTAGTATTCGCTGCATACTTCGGTGGTGATGGTGAATCCCGGGGGAACCGGAATACCGATCAGGTTCATTTCGGCCAGGTTCGCACCCTTACCGCCGAGCAGTTCCCTCATTTTGCCGTTACCTTCCGCTTCCTTGTTGCCGAAGGTATAGACTCGTTTAACGTCTGCCATAACTTGTCGTTGTTGATTATAATAGTGTTTTTCCCAATAAATGTGCTGTTTCAGAGTTGTTTCCGCCGGGCTGCGGGCGAGGCCTTCCATTGGGAAGGCAACGGTGAAAAAACCGTCTTTTCCGGAGGGGCAAAGATACGATGATTTTTCGGATAATCAAAAAACTTATTTAATATATAAAAATATTGGAAAATATCGGCCGATGCCACCCGTATAGCGTTGTCGCCGATAGGTCGGCAGGGGCGTTCCGCTGCGGGGATCGAGCAGGTCGCGCCGGGCAAAAACATCGGCCCGGATGACGGTTAGCGCCGTGTCTGTCAGGATTCGGTCGTGCAGCCACCAACCGCCCCGTGCGTAGGCATTGCCCCGCCCTCGGCGCTCGGCCGGAGCCAATGCATCCCTGAGCGAGAGTTTTTCCGCAGTTCCAGACGGAAGCTTGCCTGCACAGAGGATCCGGATGCCGGGTGTTCGTTCGCGCAGCTCCTCCAGTAGTTCGGCAGCATACCGGTCGCCGCGTGTCAGCAGTACGGCTGTCGGTTTTCCGTCCAGCGTACCCTCGACGCAAAGATAGCCATAGCCCGTTTCGATGCGTTCCGTGAAGAACCGGTCGGCATAGTAAAGCAAGGCGAAATCCATCCCGTCCAGCGTATTGAGGGTGCGGTGCACATAACTGTACGGCAGGTCCGACGCCCGGACCAAGTCTTTGACAACCTCCTCGTTTTCGACTCCATACACTCCTGCGAGCGGCATCGCCATTCGGCCGATTACAGCGCCCGCCCGTTCGACTTTGGCGCGGTAACGCTCGCCGCTCCAGCGCAGCCGTCCTTCGGGTGTGTAGTCCGTGTCGTCGTAGAAGAGCGACGGGATCGTGTCGTAGAGGCGGTCGAGGTCGTAATAGGCGAAACCCGTGCGTTGTTGGGCGTGGATGGCACCGAGAGAAGCGATGACGAAGAATATCGCCAGAAAGCTTATTCGTTTCATATTCGCTGCCGCTGCGGTTTTTCCTGTCCGACTTTACGTAGGAAACTGACCGTGTTATAATTTAATAGGGTAAATTTCAGTTCTTCGATATTCCGGTTGATTTGTTTGAATCCGTGATTTTTGAAAATTCGTACAGTCGCTTTTACCATCAAAGAGTATCGAATTGCAACCCAAATTACGCAATATTTCCGATAATGCCAAATCCGATGCCGTAAAATGTCGGAATTATTTTGAGCTGCTGAGAAATTTTGAGCTTTGCCCGAACAATCTTTAACTAAGTTTTACCTGTAAATCGCTGTCAAGTCGCCGATATGGTAGCTTTTTTTCATCGTATCCGCTGTTGCAGGTTTCGTATCGTCTATAAAATCGTCGCCGGTCAAAAATGCTTCCGTAGTAACCGTGTAAACATACAGGCTGTCTTTAGTCAGCACGCTATATATTTTTTTTGAGCGGGGACCATCTCCATATTCCGCCGCAATTTCGATATAGCGAACAATTTTACCGTGTTCGTCGTGCAATATTAAATATTCTCGCGGCCCCGGATCGTCGCCTCCGTCGAGGACCAATCTCATGGTACGATTCCCGTCGAAAGGAATTCGATAATATTGTTTCCAATTTCCGTATCCCGTCGTATCGTTACCTAAAAGCAGCGCTAACCGATAGATCGTATCCCGATCCGTAATCATGGAATTGCCTGCTCGGTCCAGGGTGTAGTCCGATAATTTTAACCGATTGTTGAGATTGTCCGATTGCCGATCGATGCAAAATACCGTGCCCTGCAAGTTACGACAACTCGAACAAATGAATAATGTCATAAATATTATCGTGTGTTTCGTCATGGAAGGTAGCCTTTGTCCGAGAGGATCAATATCACCAAATTAAGCAAAATCCGGCAAAAATCCAAATTCGGAGGTAGAAAACCGCTGTGGGGATCATTCGGTGCGAACGAATATGATAATTCCATCTATTTTCCGGGCTTTGCGGCTGGTCCGGACTGTTTATGCCGGAAGGTTTTGTATTCCGGTGCTCCCGAAGCATACGCTTACCTTTACCGACCGAGGCGACGTTGCCTCGGTTAAAATCATTTGTATTATGATAATAGGTTATTTACGTGTCAGCATGGGAAAACAGCATCTTGCCAACCAGCAGGATGAGATCCGGCGTTTCGCCGAAAGCAGGAATCTCGTCGTGGATCATTTATTGCGGAAATAGATAGCTGGTGAAATTTTCTGTTTTTGTTTTTTTATAAAATAATTTTTATATTTACACCCGTATTTTGCGAAAAGGCCATGCAGATGGTTTGCTTTAACCGCAGACGAATGGTGATATGATAATATTGTAAACGAAGAAACCCTTAATTGCCTTATTAAAAATTTTTTTATGAAACATTTATTTGTTAATTTATTTTCTCTTGTATGCATGCTGCTTGCAGGAGTAGGATTGACGGGGTGTACCGACGACAAGACAGAACCAGACCCCGGTACTTGGCCTTCATTGGAAGTGAAGTTCCTTGAAGCACAGTATTCGACAGTCAAATTGGAGGTGACTGCCGCTAATTTGACAGAAATTGCTTACCTGGCGACGCCCAAGGCCGATGCCAAGGAAACACCGACGGCAACGATCGTCTTTGCGACCGGCGTCAAATCTGCGATTGCGGACGGCGTTTCTTCGCTGACCGTAAGTAAACTGGACCCCGATACGGAGTATGTGATCTATGTGGCTGCCACCACTGCGAACGAAGAGTTCTTTGAGAAGGTTCTCGAGGTTGAGGCCAAGACCGCTTCGTTCGGCGATAACGCGTACGACGTGTTTGACGTGGACTACATGAGTTTTAGCATGAACGTGAAATTCCAGCCGACCGATCCCGAGAATGTGATCAAATATCTGCTGATAGACATGTTGACGTATAATTATCAGAGTATGATGAACTATACCGACGCCGACATGATGAATTTATTCGACGATATATATCACAACTATATCACTGAGAACACCGTTTTCGTATTCAACGAGGAGAATTCGATTATACGCGACGAGAACGGCGAGCCTGTGACCGATGAGGAAGGCTCGATGATAACGCTCTGGAACCCGATGGTGCCTGGACAGCTCAATTATGTGCTGCTCGGCGAGTTCGCATCCGGCGAGCACCCTTGGGGCTTCGGTCAGGGATACTATTTGCCCCTTTGGAATCAGGACGCATACTACGAAGCTGTCAACGGTGGCGGTGGTATCTTGGGAGAAGCCGGTTCCCGTGCCGACGATGTAGAGCAGGGCGATTTCTGGACCGGCTACTACCAGAAGATAGAGGTTACCAACAAGAAGCCCGAAAAACTCGGTGAGATCAAGATCAATACCGATAAATTGAGACCCAACGGCGGTCTGCTCACTTTCGAGTTGTGCGAGGGGGTATCCTACCTGTGTCTTGGTATTTTCGAGGAGTATGATATGGAGGTGATTAAGACGTCAATGCTGAAAGGCGACCTGTCGAATATGCAGTGGGCGCTGACCTCTTACAACGCACCTTACATCCTCAATGCCCAGACTTATGAGATAGCCAAAGGGCAGACCGACCTCTCTTTCAACCTGACGGAGTATTTCGTTAAGTTCACGCCGGGTACGAAGTATTACGTCTATGCGGTGGGTATCAACGATAATACCGGTTCGAAGCAGGCTTTCGCCAAACTCGAAGGCTTTACGCTGCCCGAACCTACGAAACCGGCTCCCGAGGTAACCGTTACCGGTATCGATGCTCCGGAAGGTCATGAGGAGTCGCCCTACGAAGTTTGGTTCAATATCAAATGTACTACGGGTGACGCGGTGACTGCCAAGTACGCTGCCAACTACGAGCGTGAGTGGGAGGTCGAACTCAACGCCGGCAGGACTAACACCGACCTGATCGAAAACGGTAACGCGTTTACTCCGGATGAGATCGAGAAGATCAACTCGGCCGAGGGTTACAACGTAATGTTCTCGACCCGTCCCGACGCCAACACCTACCTGGGTGTAATCGCTTACAATGACGAGGGTACCGGCAACGATCCCGACGAAGATGGTTCTGCCATCGGCAAGAAGCGTTCTATGCCTGTACCTGATAAAGAGCCGGTAGATTCGAAGTATTTCGAAAATCTGCTGGGTGAGTGGACGCTGTCGGCTGAATACGAGGGCGGCGAGGCGCCGATGACCTGCAAGGTGGAGATCGTTTCTGGACTGACGTGTCCGGAGAGTCTGTCCCAGGAGGTCATTGACTACTATCTGAATAACACAAACTACTCGAAAGAGCAGGTAGAGAAGTTGTACGAGGGCTTCAAGAAGCAGCTTAAGCTCTACAATGAGCGTCTGCGCGGCCAGAACCGCCTGCTTTGCCTGGGACTCGATATCGACCGTCCGAAGTACGAGTACAGTACCAACTACCTGGCCGGCTGGAAGACGCCATACGACCTTTTCATCGCAACTACGAAAGAGTACAACGGCTACGATACGGAGTCTATGTTCTTCGATTTCGGTCCGAAGTGGTATCTCGAGATGAAATCCGACGGTTCCGTAGTCGCTCCGTTCGACGTAACCAACCTGCCGCCGCTTACGTTATGGAACAAGGGGGCCGAGTACTATTTCATTGGTATCAGCAAAATGGCGATTACGCAGGGTGAGTTCCCCGTAACGATTAGCAGCGATAACTCTACGATCACTGTAGGGGGATATGAGTACCAAGGTGATACTTACTACCCGAATGCAGCGAAGATAATGTACGGAGGACAGTATTCGACCGACACCCGGGTATGCGGCGCACTGACGCTGACCAAGGGTTGGAATGGTGAGTCCGTGAAGTCGGTTGTCAAGGGCGGCAAGTCCGTGACGACGAACGATGTGCTGGGTGCCGAGCGTGCTGTCCGCCCGTTGAGCCGCACGAGCGTATCTGATGCGAAGAGCTACGAGCCGCTTAAGGTTACTCCTCTTGCCGAGAAGTCGCTCCGCGAGCGTTGGAAGCAGCGGGCGGCAGGTAAATATATCCGTCGCTAACAGACTCTTTTGAAATAAGGCAGGGGGAGGTACCCGGAATGGGAATTTTCCCCCTGCTTTATGCTTTTATAAAATAACCGGATGCGCAAATCCGCTGGAGGTGCGGAGGCGTATTTTATGGAAGCAGAAGAGAGTTACTCTTTAAATCGAAAAAAGATTCCGATATGTTGAAAAAACTGTTTGGCTTGGCGCTTGCACTCTTGGCGACGCTTGCCGTTTCGGCGCAGGTTCGCGTGGGGGAGGGCCAGCTCTCCGGTAGTTTCGAGAGCAACTCGATCTACTACCAGGACGACTCGGGATTGGGTGCAGCAGGCACTGCTCCCGACGATCGTTTCGGTTCGAACAACTACATGAAACTCGACTACATGAACGGTCGTTTTTCTGCGGGACTCCAGATTGACGCTTATCTCCCTGCATTGCAGGGATATGAGATCGGCCAGCAGCCCGGAGCCTATCACTTCTATCTCTCCTCGAAGTATATCCAGTGGCAGGATCACAACTATTCCGTGCGGGTGGGTGATATTTTCGACCAGTTCGGCAGCGGACTTATTTTTCGTTCGTTCGAAGACCGTCAGCTGGGATTCAACAATTCGATCGAGGGTGTGCAGGGTATCTACCGCTTCGGCGACTACGTCGAGGTGAAAGGTATGTACGGTCGTCCCCGGCTCTACACCGACTATGCGGATTCGTGGGTGCGCGGTGCCGATCTGCACATTTCATTGAATGATATTTTCGGTTGGAACGCTGCGCAGTTCTCGGCTGAGGGCAGCTACGTCAACCGCTACGAGTCGCTCGACAAGGATCAGACGATCGACTTCGCCTCTCGCGGACTTACCTCGCCCAACCTGAACATGTATTCGGGTCGCCTGAATTTCGACTGGAAGGGGCTTTCGCTCAAAGGCGAATACGTATATAAGGGGAAGGACATCTACTCGACTGTTGCGGACGTAGCCGCAGCCGGCAACGCCATCTTGGTCGAGGCCGGTTATAACTACGGACCTTTCAGCATCTCGGGTAGTTTCCGCCGGTTAGACCGTATGGGGACGATGCTTTCGCTTTACGGCTCTGGTACGGGCAATGTACTCAACTACCTGCCCTCTCTGACGCGCCAGTACACTTACCTGTTGGCCAATTTGGAACCGTATATCGTTAATACCGACGGCGAAATAGGCGGTCAGGTGGATCTCTACTATACGTATCGCAGCAAGTCGAACCGTCATCGCTACTGGAATTTCCACGCCAACTTATCCACTTTCTATACGCTGCGTTCGGAGCAGAGCGAATCGGGCGAGCGGGAGTTGATGTGGCGTGATATTAACATCGATGTAGAGCGCCAGTGGAACAAGAAACTCAAAACCTCGCTGCTTGTTTCGATCCAGAAGCGCAACCCGAGTCATGGTTTCCAGCGTCAGACCTACGTATCCAACATTTTCATAGGCGATGTCACCTACAAATTCGACTCGAAAAAGTCGTTGCGCGTCGAGGCGCAATACCTTTATTCGACCGACTACGAGGGTGACTGGGTCGCGGCTTTGGTGGAGTTCAACATGGTGCCGCATTGGAGTTTCTTTGTGAGCGATATGTATAACCTCGACGAGACCGAGGCTAACTCCTTTACTAAAACGAATTATTACAGTGCAGGATTCAGTTACCTGAAAAATCGTACGCGTATTCAACTCAGCTACGGCCGCAATCGTGCAGGCTATGTTTGTTCGGGAGGGGCGTGTCGTTATATGCCGGCTTACACGGGTCTGAACCTTGTGATCACTTCATCCTTTTAATTAAAAAACAGATTATGAAATTCAAGAAATTCATTATCCCTGCGCTTTGTATGGCTATGTTGAGCGCGGGATGTTCGGGGCAGGATCCGGTGACCCCCGGTAACGGTCAAAACGGCAATGGGGGTACGAATGAAAACATCGAAAACGGTCTGCAGGTGACGGCATCGACGACGGTAATCAATGCCGACGGGCAGGATGCCGCCCGCATTAATGTCTATTATGACAAAGTGAAATTGTCGCTCGACGCAGTCGCTTTCTACGATGCCAAAAGTAACGACGTGCTCGACCTTTCGAAATTCACCATCGAGGACAACACGCTTGTGTACACTGTTACCGAGCCGGGTGAATTTTCGTTCTGGGTTGCTTATAAGACCCACAATACCAAAGATCGTCCGACAACCATTTCTGCTGTAGAGTTCTCGGTGCCTGACGCTCCGGAAGATCCCCAGCCGGACAACACCTCGTTCGTCCGCCGGACGCTCATCACGCAGTTCACGGGCTTGGGTTGCGGCTACTGTCCTTTTATGATCGCTGCGATGGAAGATGTACGCAAGTCGGCCGAATATGCGGACAAGTCCGTATTGGCAGCCTGTCACACCTATGGGGGTGATCCTTATCAGCCCGATGTGCCTTTGGATTACGCTATGGGTGTCAGCACGTATCCTTATGTAAATTTCGATTTCCAGACAGGGTTGGGTAATTTTGGTTACAACAGCAACGTATCTAACATCAAGAAAAATATCGACAAATCGCTCTCTGTGGATGCCGGTGCCGGTATTTCGGTCGGTATGGAAGTTGCTGGAAACAAACTGGTCGCTCGTGTTACGGTGAAGGCTGCTCGCTCCGGTTCGTTCCGCGTAGGCGCTTGGGTGCTGGAAGATGGTCTGACAGGTACTCAACTGAACAATGGTATGAAGGGGGATTACGATTTCAACACGCATAATAATGTTATCCGCCACGTGAATAGTCGTTACTCTGGTTCGGATTATTCCGGCCATGAGGTCGGTGCGTTGGCTGCCGGCGGTACCGGTGAGCATCTCTTTACGATGACCTTGGATGAAAGTTGGGTCGTGAAGAATTGTCATGTGATATTCTTCGTAACGGAGCTTGTCGATAAGGGTTACGCCGTAACCAATGCTATCGACGTTCCCGTTAAGTCGTCTACTATACCGTTCGAGTACAGATAGTGTATTCGAACGTAGCAGCATACTGCTGTAAAATTTGCGGGGCGCCTCCATCGGAGTCGTCCCGTCTTTTTGACGCACGGCCGATCCGTGATGCCGGCCGCAACGCAGTGGAGGTGCGGTATGACGCGGCTGAAGAACTCCGGAGGGAAGACAACACAGCACAACGGCCCGTATTCCTTTTTGGCTGAGGCAGATTGTCGATGCCTCCGGGGACGCACCGTGATCGAGGATGTGGGCAGCCCCTTGGGAGCGAGAACGGTTCCATGAAAAAAGGGATCAAGATGTAAATGAAAAGTCGGTGGAAGTCTGTATTTCCGCAGACTTTTTTCATATGCCCGTGACCAGTATCATCTTTCCGGTAAGAGTGTTTTCAGCTCATCCTGCGTGGAAAGGTAGGTCATGTATTGGATGGTGAAGACCTGTTTGTCATCTTCCGTGCGCTCGATCTCTCGGATGTGTAGCAGGTCATATATGTGTAAATCAATGAGTTGCCTTGCGTGTCGACAGATTCGGTTATAAGGTCGAAATCACCGACGAGGCGAAGCGGACGCTGACAGTCATCGGCTACCAGCGCAAATACGGCGTCCGCACCCTGCTCGAATGCATCGAGGAATTTCTCTCGGGACTGATTGTCGACGGCAAACTGTACAGCGGGGAGCGGGTGATCGTGGAGCCCGACGGCGAAAAGGAGGTGATTCTCCGGGGCGCCTAACATAAATTCGTACCAGTGTCGGACGGTTTTCGAATTCCGGCCGAAGCAATTATCGGTAAGAATAACACACTCTTCGCATTGGGTGACAGCACGGTTCCTTTCTGCAAAAAACGCGAAAGCAAATCGTATGTAAGCGTTACTCCGCTGAGCGTGTAAAAGAATCGCTATACGGATAAAAAATGCTGTAAATTTCGCAGCATTTTTTCAATAAACTTCGATTACAATCACGTCGCTTTGGTAGCGTGCAAACTGGTTTGCTTTCTGCGCTCGGTTTAAACGTTTATTTTAAAGGAAACCCGAAGTCGAGAACAAAAACGGTCTCTGTTATTCTCGAGGTGTCTTAAATATAAATAAAAGGAGTTGCTCCGCAAGCCAACCCATCCTATGATGGAAATGTTGTTAAATTTAATATTCTTCAGTTTTAAACGGCTCGCTGAAAGCAACCACTGAGTTGTATTCTCCTGTTTTTGCGTCAACACCTACAACCACGACTTTATATATTCCCGGCTCGAGTTTCTCGAAGCGTCCCATATAACTGCCCCAATACTCTCCTTCGAAACCATAGGTTTTAAAGAAATGAGCACGGTCTCTGCACCATCCTGACGATATTTTTTGTTTTGCAATCTCGTCAATGATTTGCAGAGATTCCTTTACTGTGGTCTCCTCTGTAACTATCTCATAATAGTACAATGCAGTTATCGGATTAGGTATAATATGAATGTTATGGAAACCCCAAGACATATCGACATTAATACTGAAGGTAATTTTGGCTATATCTGTCTCAGTAGTGAAATCTTTTCTGAAAAGCCCTGTTGTTACAGACTGTCCTTTATATCCAAATGCAAAAATAGAATATTCAGTACTACTATCCAGTTGTGTATATGAACCTTGGGTTTCGCCGCGCTCCAATCTGCTTCTCGCAATCTGATCCTTGAAATAGGCTATAATTTCCTCATCTCTCTTCCCTTTAAAATTAGAAGAAGGTTTCATAAATACCGCATAAGGATCGGAATTTGTTGTGGTAATGTTGAAAGATACAGCATCAGAAGTAACTGTTCCCAGCACAATCTCGATCTGATTGTCCGAAGGAGAAACCTTCCCTGTAGCAAACTCGACAGATGCCACTTCCGAATTCACTGTTCCATATGGTGTCAACGAACAAGCAAGGCAAAGATAGTCTGAAGACTCATACTCCAACTTGCTTTCCTTTTCACTCGGGCCGTATAACGCTATTTCAGAAATAACCTGATGTGCAGTTTTATTCAAGATTTGACAAGTACAATATACTGATCCACTGAAGCCTGCATATATTCTGCATTTGACATGCCTGTTCCTGCAAGTTCCGACTTGGAAACTATCTTGGAAAAATAACGGGACTCTGTATCGTCAGGAGTAATTGTTATGGAAAGGTCGACTCCGTCTTTGACATTATTAAGAAAAATCAAACTTGACATCATTAGGTCCCTCATATCCTTCTGCAAAACACTCCTTAAAGACTTTTGTTGTCATTTGTTTATCTTCACTCACACCGAAGATAGTAATATATCTAAGAGATTTTCCAACTCCAATAAAGTTAAAATCAGCATAGACTAAAACAACTACATATCAACAAGTTAATTGATTCTTCGGGTGACGGATTGCCTCCGTTTCCACCCGAATACGGTGGATAGTTCTATTCTTATGTAGGCACCCATGTAGGGAACCGGCAGGAATACATGAACCACTAAAAAATTAACGATATGTATTGTTCGATCACATTCAAAGGTCGCAAAGACCCCCAGGACCCCAAGATGGTCAAACTGGAAATGATTTTCTACAAGACCGGTTACACCCGCATTCCCCGGGTCGTCAGTATCACCGGAGCTTACAAATGCTGGAACAATGAAACCCTGAGTTTTGAATCCGCTTCCAGCGAATACCTCAAGAAAAACCAACTGCTGCTTGAACTCAAAGAGAAGTACATGTCCGTTGCCGAACGGTGGGAAAAGGAATGGCGTAACTTCTCCGTACTGCAATGGGCCGATTGCTTCAAACCCAAAGAAGAGGAAAAGGCAAAGCAGGAATTGAAAGTGCTGACGGTTCTCAAGCTCATCAACGTCCGAATCGAATACTTCGAGAACCACGAAAAATTCAAGAACGGCAAACTCGTTAAGAGTGTCGGCACCGCCAGTATGTACAAGCAGTTCCGCACTTCGCTTTCGGCCTTCACCCAGAGGCAGTACAACAAAGACCTGTCTCGCTTTTACTTCACCGACATTACCCAGAAATTTCTTCTGGAATACATCGTCTATCTGGAGCGGCGCGGCATCGAAAACGGTAATCGTGCCGGCTTGCGCCAGCTCCTTCGCATCTTCCGTGCATTGGTAAACTACGCCAAGGACGAACTCCACATGTACGGAGCCAACCCCGCAATCTTCGAGGCAGCTACGGAAAAGATGGCGTGGGGACAGTTCGAGTCCAAAGCCGTCAATCCGAACATCATCCGCCGGATAGAGTTCATGGACCGCAGCCTCTTCTCCGAGCAGGAGTAGCTTTGTCTCGACCTTTTCCTCTTCAGCTTTTACAGCGGCGGTATGGCCAACGTTGATGTTGTTAACCTGACATGGGACATGATTAACGAAAAGGAAGGCATGATTGTCTATGAGCGTACCAAATTCCCCAAGCTGGCCAAGCCACTGCTTATCGACCGTCTCATCGTAATTCTGGAAAAATACAGAGGCAAGGGGATCGGCAACTACGTCTTCCCTGTCTATACTGAGAAACACGTGACCGACAAACAGAAGATGGGACGCCGTAACAGCTTCTCAACCCTCGTAAGTGAAACATTGGACAAGGTTTGCGAGATTCTGGGAATCGACGAGAAAATGACGTGGTACACGGCACGAGACACATTTATTTCCAGCGAACTCGATGCGGGCACTCCGATTACCCATGTTGCAGAAATGGCGGGCAACAGCGCCCGAACCATCGAGAAGCACTACTACAAGAATACCAAGCAGAAAGAACTGCGCCAGCGCATGAACGCCCGTTACGGTAGTTAAAGTTATTTATTGGTTGGGGCTGCATAAAATTATAAACAACTCGCTATTTTTTCGCTTAATTCTGCAATAAAGAACTTAAATTCTTTTTTATGTTTTTTTATAAGAGATTGAGGAGCTATCGCTTTGTAATCACCTCCGATATGAACTTCATCATCTGGATTTTCAACTATTCTTTTCAAATGTTGAGTTAGATGTCCTATATTGGATATCACGTTTATCCGCTCTAAACTTTCTTTCATGGCAGGATATTCTTGTTAGTTCGTCAGGAAGGCAATCGTCAGGTGAGACGTAACATTGACCATTACAATCTTGACATGGTTATCGCCTTGGGCTATCGTGTGCAATCTCAGGTTGCAACCCGTTTTCGCCGTTGGGCGACTCAACGGCTTCATGAATATATCCAAAAGAGATTTGCTATGGATGATGAGCGGTTGAAGAAGGGGGTAATCGTTACTTCCGTGAGTTGCTGCAACGTATCAGGGATATTCGTAGTAGTGAACGTAACTTCTGTCAACAAGTTGCGGACATATATGCTTTTTCAACCCGCAATCCCGAGCGATACGTTGCAGCGTGCGGTTCATGTTGTCGCAGACCGATGGCACGGGAAAGACGAGGTTGTTTTTCGATGTGGGACGGTAGTTTTCGATCAGTTGTTGGGCGATGGGCAGCAGTTTGATATGGAACGGCGTTCCGGTTTTCTGACGGTGCGCGATGATTCAGCTGTCCCCGTCGAACGAGGTTTTAATATGATCGAAGGTCAGTTTCTTCATATCTGAATAAGACAAACCGGTGAAACAACAGAATACGAAAATATCTCGCACGTTTCCCAACCGCAGATTCGGCATCGGCTTGGCGATCAGCATCTCGATCTCTTTTTTCGTTAGATGTTCTTTCGGCGGTGGCGCAACTTCTTTCAGTTTATAGTTCTTAAAGGGATTCTTCTCGATCCATTCGTTACGCAGGCAATAGAGTATGAAATTTCGCAGGCAATCCAGAATGTTGATGGCACCGTTGTGGTGGCAACGGTGGGCGGTCTGCAAAAAGGTATTGAATCCGTCGAGATAGCCATAGGTCACCTCTGTCAACCGAATATCTTCTTTCTTGTACTCCAAACGTGTATATTCATGGAGGTAGCGGCAAAGACGATAATACTTGTTGGAGGTCAACTGCGTGATTCGTACGCCGACCTCTTTTTGTCGCTTCTCGCAATAAAGCATCAGCTCGGCCAGCAACATACGAACCTGCTTGCCGGGACTTTTCAGCCGCTCTTTGATTTCGATGGCATTACCCTCGAACCCTTCGGCTTGCAAGGTACGGTAGATCTCGATGACTTTCGCTCGGAAATCGTCGATGTAGGCATTTACTTCATAGGAGAGTCTGTCTCGCCCTGTCGCTCGTCCTTTGGCGGGATCCCACTTATCGACCGCCGTACGACATTGGGTATAAATCTCTTTGGCGATCCCATTGACCGAGATTCTCGCCATGATCGGCGCCGTCCCGTTCTTCATCACACGATCGCGACGCAGGAAGAACGAAACGAAGAAAGTTTTTCTGTTCAGCATTTTCAATCTGTTTTTTGTGAATCAAATACGATTGAAAAGCTCGGAAAGTTTTGTGCAAATAAGCGTTATTCAGCGTATTACGCTCATTCAAATCTACCGATAAACATTCAAATCTGCCATGTACACACTTTGGTAGATGGAGAGCGTGCCTTTTTCGGAACTACCCTGCTTCGGTAAAGATTGCGATCTCTTAATATAAGGTGTTGATAAACAGGTTAAAATACTCTTGTTTGCGGCGAACAGTCCAAAAAAAGTCCTCTTTCGAGGACTGAAAAGTGCGGATAAAGGTGCTTCCGTACGAATGTAAGCCCGATGTATATCAACGAATTGCGACGGTTTTTCGGCTTCCGTCCCCGCATCGCCTACTGTCATTTTGCACGGTCTTGCGCCCGCCTGCCCGTTCGCCTGCGCGGCCGCCGTATCTCCTTGCATGACAGTACAAAGATAGCGATTTCGGGCGAGAAATCCAAATGCCGGAAAATTTTGAGATGCAGGCGGATTTTTCTATATTTGTTCGTATGGACAGAGGGGAGATCATCATTTACCGGACGGCCGACGGCGAGACCCGTCTGGAAGTCCGCATGGAGAGCGACAGCGTATGGTTGACGCAGGCGCAGATTGCGCGATTGTTCGGAGTCGACAGAACGGTTATTGTCAGACATGTCAACAACATTTATAAGTCGTGCGAATTGGAGCGGGAAGCAACATGTGCAAAAATTGCACATGTTCAGCATGAGGGGCTACGGCAAGTGCGGCGTATGATTCCATATTATAACCTCGATATGATTTTGTCGATAGGTTATCGTGTCAACTCCAAAAACGCCACGCAGTTCCGCATCTGGGCGAACAAGGTGCTGAAAGAGTACCTTATAAAGGGGTATGCCGTCAATAACCAAGCGAAAGCCGAGCAGTTGGAGGAGTTGAAAAAGACCGTCCGCCTGCTCTCCCATGTCTTGGCTGCGAAGGAGGTTACGAAATCCGAGGCGGTCGGGCTGCTGCGCGTGATTACGGACTACACCTACGGCCTCGATACGCTCGACCGCTACGATTATCAGCAGTTGGAGGTATCGGCCACTACGTCTGAGGAGCCGTTCCGCGCGACCTATGAGAATGCGATGGCGGCGTTGCAGGTGTTGCGCGACAAGTTCGGCGGCCGCGACCTCTACCCGAGCGTCGAGGAGAAAGCGGCCAACCTGCTCTACCTGACGGTCAAGAACCACTCGTTCAGCGACGGCAACAAACGCATCGCGGCGTTCCTGTTCCTCTGGTTCTTGGAGAACAACCGCATCCTCTACCGTCCCGACGGCTCGCGTCTCTTGGATAACAACACGTTGGTGGCCCTGACGCTGATGATCGCAGAGAGCCGCACCGAGGAGAAGGACGTGATGACGAAGGTGGTGGTGAATCTGATCAATAAGAATAATTAGAAGGATTTTGTATCTTTACATAAAATTGTTGCATAATGGCAACCATGAACACGGCCGATATCGGCTTTGAGAGGGAAATATGGAAGGCCGCGGACAAGATGCGCGGCAATATCGACGCATCGGAGTACAAGTCCGTTGTGTTGGGGCTTATTTTCCTGAAATATATTTCCGATAAGTTCGAAACGAAATACCGGCAGCTTGTCGCCGAGGGCGAAGGATTCGAGGAGGACAAGGACGAATATACGGCCGAAATATCTTCTATGTCCCGACCGAAGCCCGCTGGGAGCGGATTGCGGCCGAGGCGCACACGCCCGAAATAGGCCAGGTGATAGACAATGCGATGCGGGCGATCGAGAAGGAGAATAAGCGATTGAAAGATATTCTCCCGAAGAATTTCGCTCGTCCCGAACTCGACAAGCGCCGGTTGGGCGATGTGGTTGATCTGTTCACGAATATCCGGATGCACGAACATGGCGACTCGAAAGATATTCTGGGACGCGCCTATGAGTATTGTCTTTCGAAATTTGCCGAGGCGGAAGGGAAACTCGCCGGCGAATTCTATACGCCCGCCTGTATTGTCAAAACGCTCCTTATGCTTCTACCATAAAAGTCTTAATAAATCGAGCGAGCGTATTTCTA
>ERZ791923.603-NODE-603-length-49694-cov-5.505268_pt1 | contig 49694 bp, 36 predicted proteins | sample MGYA00510133_ERZ791923 | MGnify/ENA primary metagenome ERZ791923 (study PRJEB30046, sample SAMN00792106) | human gut metagenome | study: EMG produced TPA metagenomics assembly of the A metagenome-wide association study of gut microbiota in type 2... | reverse complement strand
ACGAACGGTTGACACACAGCTTGCATTGTTCTGAATTCGTCGAACTCACGTTAATATATATAATGTCATTTCAAAAAACATACCTGCTACGTACCTTCTTCCACGGCCTAAAGTTAATGGATTTTTGTATATACGGCACTCCTTTTTAAAAAGAAAGCCGTTCATTTCAAACTTACGAGACTTTGCTTTTTGCACCACGGGCGACAAGACGGGGGAACAAAATATTAATATTATTTTACATTTACTTCGGTTTTGGCACGCTTGTTTTCGGGTACCGAAAAACGCCTCTCGCAGAAAATAAAAAATATGTGCCTTGTATTTTAAAATATGTCCGATGTATTTCGAAATATGTCAGACCTTTTTTTCGGGGTCAAAAACCGCGTGTTTACGGGACTTTCGGAACGGAGGATTTTGCGTGATAAAAATCGTTGAAACGTATTAAAAATATATAAACCGGAACTGCCTGCAACGTTAGGTTTTTGTACTTTTGCAGCATGGAGAAATTCGAAGTAACCATACTCGGCTGTGGAAGCGCGAAACCTTCGACGAGGCATTTTCCAAGCGCGCAAATCATTAATTTCCGCGACAAGTTGTTCCTGGTTGACTGCGGCGAAGGCACCCAAATGCAAATGTGCAGGAATCATGTGCGCTTCACACGCATGAACAACATTTTCATCTCGCACCTTCACGGCGACCATTGCTTCGGCCTGATAGGCCTGCTCTCTTCTTTGGAATTGTTGGGAAGGACAGCAGAAATGCACATTTACGCCCCGGGACAGTTGGAAAAGATACTATTCAACGACATAGCTTTCTTCAACCGCGGGATGTCGTACAAAATAACGTTCCACCCTGTCGATACGGAAAAGAACAAATTGCTTTACGAAGACAATTCGCTACAGGTCTATTCGATACCGCTCGACCACCGTGTACCTTGCAGTGGTTTCCTTTTTGTCGAGAAGCCTGTGCTGCCGCACATACGCAGGGATATGATAGACTACTACAACATACCGTACTATGCCATTAAGGACATAAAAGAAGGGGCTGACTGGATTCTGCCCAGCGGCGAGGCCGTGCCCTCGGAAAAACTGACGACACCTTCATACCGTCCACGGAAATATGCCTACTGTTCCGACACGGCATATTCCGAAAGGTTGAAGGACATCATTTATGGTTCAAGCGTTCTATACCATGAAGCCACATTTGCCGATGATTTGGAAGCGCTGGCCAATGAGAGGGGGCATTCAACGGCGCGGCAGGCGGCTACCGTTGCACGCGAAAGCAACGTCGGGCAGCTTGTCATAGGACATTATTCTTCAAGATATGAGGACGAATCACTGTTGCTTGAACAGGCACGTGAAGTATTCCCCAATACCATTGCAGCCACAGAGAACCTTACAATAAAAATAAGATAATTCACAAAGTACATATATAATGCATAGGAAGAATTTCATACCACAGGGTGTAATAAATGTTTCATACTGTATATTTGTTATTGCCTTAATAACACTGCCATCGGCCTGCACGACATCTCTGGTAACATCAAAATTGCTCGACGTTGCTTTGAAACCGAAGAACACTTCAAAAGACACGGCCGTAGCCTGGAAACAGGAAATAGAGCGTTATCCGGCTGTGGGGACATGGCGTGACAGTTTGCTGAACGCACATGCCATTCACGATACTTTCATTACCGACGCCGAGGGTATAAGCCTGCACGCTCTTTATGTGCGCGCACCAAAAGCAAGCCCCAATACAGCCATTGTAGTACACGGGCACACTTCTTCGTCTGTAGGTGTTGCACATTTGGGACGCATGTACAACCGTGACCTGAGTATGAACATATTGCTTCCCGACCTAAGGCTGTCAGGTCTCAGCGGCGGCGAACATTACACCATGGGATGGTCGGAAAAGAACGAAGTAAAACTATGGATAAACGTGGCCACCAAACTGTTCGGCGACACCACAAGGATTGTGGTTCACGGCGTTTCCATGGGAGCGGCAACAGTGATGATGATGTCGGGAGACACACTGAGCAGCAACGTAAAGTGCATGGTTGAAGACTGCGGGTATTCTTCGGTTTGGGACGAGTTCAAGCATGTGCTTCAGAAGAACTATAAAATATCCGGAACCTCACTGCTAAAATCAGCCAGCGAGAAAGCAAAGAAACTGTACAATTACGATTTCAGCAAAGCCTCGTCTGTTGAACAGGTAAAGAAAAGCAGCATTCCCATGCTTTTTATACATGGAGACGCCGACACATACGTGCCAACTACCATGGTTTACGAGCTTTACAAGGCCAAGCCGGAGCCCAAAGAGCTATGGGTCGTGCCCGGGGCAGAACACGACAAATCATACGAAACAGCACCCGAAGAATACACTAAACGAGTAAAAGAATTTGTTGAAAAATATGGAATGTAACGCATACAAATCCTGCAATAAAAGGCTGGCAATTTTGTTTATGGCTTTGACTTTAGTCAGTCTAGCCAATGCAAAACGGGTCATAACCGGCGACGAACGCACGGAACTTTATTTCCATTTGCTCGAAGGCAAAAGGATAGCTCTTTATTCAAATCATACAGGACTGGCTAACGGGAAACACATAGTTGACATACTTAAAGAAAACAAATTCGACGTAACGACTATTTTATCGCCCGAGCACGGGTTTCGCGGTACGGCCGACGCGGGAGAACGCGTGGGCGACTCGGTGGACGAAAAGACGAATATTCCTATCATCTCCATGTACAAATTCGGAAGAGAAGGAATTGACTCTACAACTGCCGCACGCTTCGATATTCTGGTAGTAGACATACAAGACGTAGGGCTGCGCTTCTATACATATTATATAACAATGTGGAGACTTATGGACAGTTGTGCAAAATACGGCAAACTTGTAATCGTGCTCGACCGTCCTAACCCTAACGGATTTTATGTAGACGGTCCCATACTCGACATGAAATATCGTTCGGGCGTTGGATGGCTTCCTATTCCCATCGTGCATGGCATGACCTTGGGCGAATTAGCGCTGATGATAAACGGCGAAGGCTGGTTAACGGACAAAAGAAAATGCGAACTAACTGTCATACCTTGCAAAAATTACAAGCATTCCACTCTTTATGAATTGCCGATACCTCCCTCTCCCAACCTTCCTAACATAAAATCCATTTATCTATATCCTTCAACGTGTTTCTTTGAAGGTACGGTTATGAGCCTCGGACGTGGGACATCGTTGCCTTTCCAGGTATACGGTCACCCCGACTACAAGGGTAGCAACTACAGCTTCACGCCCCAAAGCATATCCGGGGCAAAGAATCCTCCTCTGCTCGGAAAGAAATGCTACGGTGTTGACCTAAGCGGTACAGACGACAAGTACATACGCAAACAAGGAATTGACTTGAGCTACGTAATAGACGCCTACAAGAACCTCAACATAGGAAGCAAATTCTTTACTTCGTTTTTCGATTTGCTTGCAGGTTGCAGCTACATACGCGAAATGATTGAGCAAGGCTGCGATGCCGACGAAATAAAAGCACGCTGGCAAGACGATGTAACCAAGTTCAAAAAACAGCGGTCTCCATACCTCATATATAAATAAGGTAATACCTAAGAAAAAAATATGTCTGACCTATTTTAAATTATGTCTGACATATTTCAAAATATCTCAGACATATTTTTCCGGAGGTCTAATGGCACAAATAAAATAACAAAGAAAAACATACCTACCTGAATCTCCATCCTCTTATACAACCATCATCAGATATGTTTATCATACGCCTATACACTATACTACTGTAAATAACATAAGCAAATGAATACTTCAAAATGCCTGACAGGTCTAATTGTTGCCTTTACTTTATTTGCGCAGACAGTAAAGGCTCAAAACGAGTTTGATAAAAGTAGCCTTGAATTGGGAAAGCTCCTAACTCAAATAGGAAAACGCGACGCCTCGATAGGAAACATAAGAATTGACACTGCTACCGTTAATGACGATTCGGTATGTTTTTACGCTTCAAGCAACTGCGCATACATACCTTTCAGGGAAGACAACGTAAAAGAAATATACAAAAAACTGCAAAGCTTTATCCCCGAAGAACTGGCTAAGAAAAAATGCGGGATTTACACACAGGGACAACTTATAAACGAGCTGATACCTTTGGCTCTACGCAAAAAAAGAGAAAAGAACGCCGAAGTATTCACACGTCCCGAAACAAAGCCACTCGTTTCTAAAATATCGACAGCAAACACTCCAACACGAGGACTTGCAGGCAAACACATATCAGTATGGCCAAGCCATGGACTTTATTATGAATCAAAACTCACACGCTGGGAATGGCAAAGAGCCCGTATTTTCCAAACCGTAGAAGATTTATACACCCGAAGCTACGTAATGCCATTCCTAGTACCAATGCTTGAAAACGCAGGCGCTAACGTTTTGATACCTCGTGAACGAGACACTCAAATAAACGAAATTATAGTAGACAACGATTTTAACGTTTCAAAAGGCAGTATTTACACCGAGACCTCCGGCGATTCAAACTGGTTGCAGGGAACAGGCAAAGGTTTTGCCCAACTCCGCAATGCTTATACCGATTTTCAAAATCCGTTCAAAGAAGGCTCTTTCCGCCAGACCAACACCATAAAAAAAGGGAAGCCAAGCACAGCCGAATGGAAACCAAACATCAAAGAAAGCGGCAAATATGCTGTTTATGTTTCCTACCAGACACTTCCCAACAGCACGGACGAAGCGCTATATACAGTATATCATAAAGGTAATACGACCTCTTTCCGCGTGAACCAGCAAATGGGCGGTGGAACCTGGGTTTATTTGGGCACATTCGAGTTCGACAAAGGACTATCCGACGAAAACAAAGTTACGCTTTCAAACCTTTCGTCAAGCAACAAAGCAGTCGTTACCGCAGACGCAGTTAAATTCGGCGGCGGTATAGGAAACATAGCCCGCCGCAATCCGTCATCAGACACAATTCACGCCAACTATCCCGCCGTAACAAGCGGCTATCCCCGCTTTGCCGAAGGTGCACGGTATTGGATGCAATGGGCGGGAATACCCGACACTATATACTCCCCCACCGGCGGAGAGAATGACTATAACGATGACTACAGAAACCGTGGCTTATGGGTAAACTATATGTCTGGAGGTTCATCTGTAAACCCGGACGAGCCGGGATTGAATATTCCTATCGACCTGTCGTTCGCTTTTCATTCCGACGCCGGGTCTACTAAAAATGACGGAATAATAGGCACACTCGGCATATACTCAAACAAAGGCTACGACGGAAAATTTTACAATGGAGCAAGCCGACTAATCTCTCACGATTTATGTGATTTAGTGCAAAGTTACATTGTTAATGATATAAGAAAACTCTACGCCCCCGAATGGAATCGCAGAGGCATGTGGAACCAGCCTTACTTTGAAGCATGGGCGCCCAAGGTGCCGGCAATGCTTTTGGAATTGCTTTCGCATTCAAACTTTGCCGACATGCGTTACGGTCTGGACCCTCGTTTCCGTTTTACAGTAAGCCGCGCAATCTACAAAGGCATACTGCGATTTATTTCGTCGCAATACAACGAACCATACGTGGTGCAGCCTCTGCCTGTCGACCATATGGCAATACGTTTTACAGGAAAAGAGCCAAACGAAATAGAACTGACATGGAAAGCCGTTGAAGACACGCTCGAACCTACAGCCAAAGCTGAAGAATATATTGTGTACACAAGAATCGGCGACGGTGATTTCGACAACGGCACATTAGTTAAGGAAGAATCATACAAAACTAAGATTCCCTCAAACGTTGTTTGCAGCTTTAAGGTAACGGCCGTAAACAAAGGCGGCGAAAGTTTTCCGTCTGAAATACTTTCCGTAGGAAGAAGCGTATCTACAGCAAGCTCCTATTTAAATATTGAAGAGCCCGTGCTCGTTGTAAATGGTTTTGACAGAATAAGTGCACCGGCCGATTTTGTTGCTCCCGCTCCTGCCGACACATCCCTGGCCGGCTTTCTGGACGACATAGACCACGGAGTGCCTTACATAAACGACTTCAGCTACGTAGGCAAGATGAAAGAATTCCGACGCGACGTGCCATGGACAGATGATGATTCGGGCGGCTTTGGAGATAGCTACGGCAACTACGAAAGAAAAGTAATAGCCGGCAACACTTTCGATTATCCTGCTGTTCATGGCAAGGCAATCCTGGCTGCAGGGCTGTCGTTTACCTCCTGTAGCAATGAAGCTGTTGAAGACTCCATTGTAAATATGCAAGACTACGGATTTGTAGACCTTGTTTTAGGTAAACAATGCCAAACAAAAATGGGACGAGGAGGATATTTCCCCTTACAATTCAAAACATTCTCACATGCCATGCAAAATGCTATAACAAGATATTGTAACAATGGCGGCAACATATTTGTTTCAGGGGCATTTGTTGCCACGGATTTATGGTGCAGCCGCGTAACAAAAAGCAACGAAAGCGACAAAAAATTTGCAACTGAGGTGCTGCGCTACAAGTGGCGCAACTCAAGAGCCGCCACTAACGGAACAGTCTGGTGCGTGGCTTCGCCGGCTGAGGAGTTTGATGGAGAATACAATTACTTCAACGAGTTGAACTCCGAGAGCTATGTGGTAGAATCACCCGACGCCATAGAACCCGCGACACCCGAAGGTTATACCATAATGCGGTATCCCGAGAACAACCTTAGCGCGGGAGTTGCATGTGGCGGTAAATATAAAACGGTAATATTAGGATTCCCGTTCGAGTCATTGCGTTCTTCAAAACAGCGCAACAAACTTATGAACCAAATAATAAGATTCTTTTACACGAAATAAGATATGTTACATACGGTCGCGGAGCATTTATACTATGCCTCGCGCTCGTTTTCACAAGGCGCATACACTGCAAAACCGGTCTGGAACAGTCCACCGATAATAACGGAATACAGACAAAATACGACGCCCAAAATCACTACTCATTTTCAGCACGTTACGCCGAGGTCAGAGAAAAGAAAAAATACAAGGCACATATTTTAAAATATGTGCCTTGTATTTTGAAATATGTCCGACCTATTTTGGAGGAACTTTAATAGAACTTAAAAATTTGCAATCAAAAATTTTTTGTCCTGCAGCCTTTCTATAGTCTTGCTTATATTGTAAACCTTTTTAGAAAGTCATACGGAGCATGATTCGTATTCCCCATTTATCTATGTCAGGATTGTCGAGATAATTCAACCGGCGCACATATTCAACATGAAGTATTTTGAATATGTTATGTATTCCGGCAACGATTTCGAAATATGGTTTGTTTTTATCCATCACGCGGCTTTGGTATTTAAATGTCCCGTCTTTGCGGAACTCGCCGGGAAAATAGAACAAACGGCTGTCACCTGCATTTTTTGCCAGGAACGGATTGTTTTTATCTGTCAGTGTTCCCCATAACATATTGAAGCCTATATATTCGCGCCATTTTAATTTGCGGATTAATGGTATACGGTTCAGGATTTTACCGTTCATATCCCATCCACTCATTATAGACACAAAGCGGTCGTTCATGAACTCCATATTGTCGATAAGCGAGAAAGTTTCCCGTTCCTTGATATACGACAAATTGGCCGCCGGCATTATGAGCAAAGGGAAAGGCACTTTGTTCCACTGTATTCCGCCCTTTACGTAAGTATCTATTTTTCCCCACGACGAAAGATAAAGACGCTTGTAAACCTTTGCCTCCGTGTAGTTATAAGTATAGTCGTTTCCCAAAACGTTTTTCAATCCGATTGTATGGTTTAATTCAAAAATCGGCGAATCGTTGTTTGTTGCTATACGGCGTTGCTTGGTATTTATATACGTTGCTCCCGGCTGAAAACGCAGCCCTATCATAACATCCGCCATTTCGAACTTATTTATGTGCAAGTTCTTGTCGGGCGACGGAGTTCCTGTGCCGTCGAGCGGTTGATAGAAAAGCGCAGCAGTAGCTTCATTGCTTTCTTTCTTCACTTGAGCTGTAAGCCTAAGGCCGTTTTCCCATTCCCTTTCATACAACACTCGTAATTTCTGCACATAATTCATGTGATTCACCTTAGTCCAACGGAAAGAAGTAAACACGTTATCTTTGTCAGTAGGCATGAATATGTCAGAGGGGGAAGCATCGTCATACTGATATGTTACGGTAAGGTTGTTTACCGGGAACTCTCGTGGCAGGTAAGCTTTCTTGTTGAAAGAATATGTGAGTTCGCCCATACCTTTCCACTTATGGTCCTTAAATCCGTAGGCAACATACCCCTTTGCAAACAAATGCGGGTTCAGATTTGCTGTAGTCTGTGCACTCATACGCAACCTGAAACCATCCACGAAGTTCTGAGAAAAAATGGTATTTATAGGACCTATGTCAACTTTACTGGGTTTTTCCCGGTCGGTAGATGTTTCAACAAAGTTCTCTATAAACGCTTTTGCTACGAACAGCACAAATTTGAATCCCTTGGTCGACTCCATCTTTTTAAGAAAATCGTCCATTGTGCTTTCTTTCTCGGTCAATGGTTCGGGACGCACGGAATTCCAATATTTATTGTCTTTCATCATAGCGTCGGCCAGCAAACGCTCTTTACCCAAAAATTTGAATTCCTTATCGGGTATTTCTTCCAGAGAATAATTGCTGTAATACGTATCTCTCTTGATATGGAATTTTGTAAAGGAACCTATAACACTTATCTGCACAATCATGTTATCGTTTACGATTACTTGTTCGCCCGTAGGAAGAGTTTCAAATTCCTGGGAAACATACATGTCGCTTACAAAATTGACTGCGTTGTTGTGAGGCAAATTCAAAGTAGCCTTATGTACACGATAAGTAGAATCGGCCATTATGTAAAGACTTCCGTTAAAGCCGAAGTCCTGTGAATTATTCGGAGTGAAAGTAACCTCTATACAGCGTATCCCGTCAACGTCGAGCGTATCGGCAATGAAATAACGGTAAAACGAAATTCCGCTCGAGGACGACAGCGGACTCACGAATTCACTTTGCAAAACATGAATGTTGTTGTCGTATATGTCAACATCAGTAAAGACATCCTCTATCATTGTTGTAGCAATATCCCCGGTATTGAAAAATTCATTCAAGCCGGTTGAATTGCGTCCTTCCACTATAGTTTTGTCTATATTACCGTCTTTCTTGAAAATACGCTTTGAAAATGTCTCATCCACCGATATCGGAAGAATGAGTTTTCCCGTCTCCGGGCACGTTTCAACACGCTCCTTCAAGAATGGGAGTTTTTTAAAATGCTCGTCGTCGAAAACCTTTTCAGTAAATTCGTTAAGCGCAAATGTTCTTTTTTCGTACTTCTGATAACTGAAATAGTCGTGCCGCCGCAAATCGCTATGCTTTTTCGCTGCAATTACTTTTCGCATGAGTTCTACGGCAGGATTATTCTTGCGGTCGTACTTTTTACGCTTTCCTTTAATACTTACCCCTTTTATTGTCTGGGAATTTACCTCTAAGCGAACTTTCAGGTTTTCAATCGGACCGCTTATAGGTATCTCCATTTTCTTAAACCCTACAGACGATATTGTAAGAATGTTCCATCCTTTGCGGTAAGGAACAGAAAAATTCCCGTTTTCATCCGTTGCCGCACCAACGCCCTTGCCTTCGTAATACACATTTACGAAAGGCAGCGGAGAACCTGATTTTGCGTCTACAACAATTCCGCTTACAGTTTGGGCCACAGCATAATTACCTTGCAAAGCCAAGAATGCAAGTGTAAGAACTAAAAAGGCATAAGTGAACTTTCGTAGCACGTTGTTATTCTTTTGTTATTAAACAATAAGCCTCGCCGCTACAATATATTGCAGACGGTGAGGCTTTTGCTGTTTGTTATTATATTAAATTATAATGCAAAGAAAGATTAGTCGATTTCTTCGTCTGCTTCATATCCACCCATTTCGCGTATGGCATTTTTAAGCATTGTATATTGCTGGAAGAGATGATTTACCGGAACTTCGTCCTTGGTATAATCGTGCATGGGGCTCTTAAGGAAGAAGCTGAGGAAACGTTGTATTCCATAACGTCCTGCACGTGCGGCCAAATCACTCAGAAGTACCAAGTCGAGCAAAAGAGGTGCAGCAAGAATAGAATCCCGGCACAAGAAGTTAATCTTTATCTGCATAGGATAACCCATCCAACCGAATATATCTATATTATCCCAGCCTTCCTTGTTGTCGTTGCGCGGAGGGTAATAATTGATTCTTACTTTGTGATAATAGTCCTTATACAAATCAGGCTGTTTGTCGCCATCCAAAATTGATTCAAGCGTCGACAGTTTGCTAACTTCTTTGGTGCGGAAATTAGCCGGTTCATCAAGTACCAATCCGTCGCGATTACCTAAAATATTTGTTGAGAACCAACCTGACAGACCTAAGCAGCGTGTGCCGAAAATAGGCGCTACTCCTGATTTCATAAGTGTTTGACCGGTTTTGAAATCTTTTCCGGCAATTGGCAATTTTGTTTCTTCTGCCAATTCCCACATAGCAGGAATATCTACCGTTGTATTTGGTGCGCCCATTATGAAAGGTGCTCCTTCTTTAAGTGCTGCATACGCATAGCACATCGACGGAGCTATATGTTCACAATCATTATTCTTGATTGCTTCTTCCAATCCGGCGAGCGTGTTATGTACCGGTTCGTAAACAGGAACATATATTTCGGTTGAAGCTGCCCATATTACTACAATACGGGAGCATTGGTTCTTTTCTTTAAATGTGCGTATATCGTTGCGTAATTCGTCAACCATTTGCTGACGTGTAGCGCCTTTCTTTATGTTTTCGCCTTCGATACGTTTTGCATAGTCGTGGTCGAAAGCTGCTTTCATGGGGACGATTTTTTCAAGCTCATCCTTGACTGGGTTTATGTCTTTTTCTTTAAGGACTTCAGCGTTTATAGCTGCGTCATAAGCATTCTGAGGATATGCATCCCATGCACCGAATACTATGTCATTCAGGTTTGCAAGGGAAACTATTTCTCCGTAATGCTTATATTGTTTGTCTTTACCGCGGCCTACTCGTATTTTATCATATTGGGTCATTGAGCCGATAGGCCTGCTTAAGCCTTTACGTACCATTAGCGTGCCGGTAATAAATGTGGTGGTTACAGCACCTAATCCGACACACAAAACTCCTAATTTACCGTCAGCGGGTTTTACTTCTGTAGATTTCATTTCTGTTTTGTGGTGTAATACCGTTTTTTACAGTTATTGTATATGTTTTGTTTTCTATTCTATTTCTTCTTGAAAGTTAAACCTATTTGCATTCCGTCGTAGTTCTTTGCTATCTCGGATATGGTTTTTATGGTGGAATTTTCAGTTTTCAAAGAACTCAAACCTTGAACCAACGTAAGAAGTTTGTCTACGTTGCATGTTAAATCAAGCGCATTGCCAGATTTTGCATTTATGCTTATGTCTTTTTTCAAGACCGATGGCGTCAGAACGAGTTTACCGTCTTTGAAAGAATATTTTCCTTTCGTCACTTTTGCAGAATCGCCGGTGAAAGAACACGTATAATTGCCGTCTTCAGCAAAAGCTAAAGTAAGGTTCTGCGGCGTGAGTCCATATTTGTTGAGAATAGAGTTTATCTGATCTTCTATTTTCGAAGAAACCAATTTGCTTCCTGCTTGTGCAAGAAGGTTGTCTGTAGTAAAATTCACCTTGGTGCTCTCATAAACCCATGTTCCGGTTACATTATTTGATTCGGCACCGGTTATTGTCGAAATTGCCGATTTCGCTTTGCCCAATATATCCGACAAACTTTGCGCCTGCATGTTACCAGATACAAATGAGCACAACACAACAACTGCGATAATAGTTTTCAGTTTCATTTTAATCTACAAATTATTAATTATTATTTGGTTATTTCTTCTTTCAAATATTTTTCCGCGTCCAATGCTGCCTTGCAACCCGAAGCGGCTGCCGTAACGGCTTGACGATAACGTGAGTCGGCCACATCACCTGCGGCAAAAACTCCTTTAACGTTTGTAAGGCTTGTGCCGCAGTCTGTTACAATATAACCTTGCTCATCTGTTTTTACCCATTTGGCAAAAGGTTCACTATTCGGTTTGTGTCCTATGGCAAGGAAGAAGCCTTCTATTGCAATGTCAAAATATTTCTCGTTGGCCTCTCCCTTGAAACTTACGAGATGTGCTCCTTCCACGCCGTTTTCGCCGAAAAGGCCCACAGTATTCGTATTATAAAGTATTTCTATTTTATCGTTTTCGGCCACCCTTTTCTGCATGTGCTGTGAGGCTCTCAAGTAAGGTTTCCTTACAATAAGATATACTTTGCTTGCCAAGTTGCTCAGGTACAAAGCCTCTTCGCAGGCTGTATCGCCTCCGCCTACAACGGCTACATTCTTGTTGCGGTAAAAGAACCCGTCGCACGTTGCACAAGCACTTACACCGCTGCCCCGGTATTTTTTTTCGTCTTCCAAACCGAGGTATTTTGCCGTGGCTCCGGTTGCTATAATAATTGTATGCGCACAAAGCTCGCTTCCGTCAGAGAGAGTCACTTTCAACGGGTGCGCGCTAAAGTCGGAACCGGTTACTATGTTACTTATAATTTTTGTTCCGAAACGTTCGGCCTGCTTACGCATATTTTCCATAAGTTCTGTGCCGAATATTCCGTCGGGGTATCCGGGGAAATTCTCCACTTCGGTTGTTGTTGTGAGTTGCCCGCCGCGTTCAAGGCCTTCTACCATAACCGGGGACATCCCGGCACGCGCAGCGTATATCGCCGCTGTGTATCCGGCCGGCCCGGAACCTATAATCAAACAATTAAGAACGTTTTCCATTATATATTGCTTTCACTGTTTTACGCCTCTGCCGTTTACCGCAAATCCACTATTTCAACACCGGGATAATCGGCGCTGTCGAAGCGGAACATATCATCTTTGAAGCGTTGGCGCTTCTCGAAATCATATATTGATATTCGAGTCCATTTGTTCGGTGACGTTTTAGTCCTGATACATATCGGAAGCATAGTGCTCTTGCTGATTGTAAGCAAGATGGTTTGCATATAGTTTTTGCTTTTCGTAGATACCAGGTTAACGCAATAGCAACTTTCATTTCTCACCGTTTCGGAAGTCATGGTTGCCGAATATCCGTTTTTGTATATCGACAGGAACGAATACGGGTTCATTTGCGAGCGCTCTTGCGGTGACGGTTCTGTAATGTTCACTTCCTTGTTGTCGGACACTAACGACCACTGTGTTTTGCCGTCATACCAGATTTTGACACCGCCGTTGTCGATGAACAGTTTTTTGCCGCTGATACTTATCGTTCCTCGTGACGAACCTATTTCGTCGCGGCCTTCAAACTGTGTTGCTACGAATTGAGCCTTTACGTCACCTGCCGACTTGAATGTTTTGGCACAGTTGTCAAGTACTTTCGTAATGCTCTTGCTTATCTGCGCTTGTGTGGACGATAAGGTTGCCGCCGTTACGATAAAGATTACCAATAATCTTTTTGCTCCCATATTAATAAACAACGCCTGTGTTGCTTAAATATTGCACTTACAAAGTGCAAAGGTAATTAATGTTATTTGAATATGTAAAATTAAAATGCGAAAATTCGCCAACGAGTCCTGTTTGCAGCCGTCCAACTTGAACGTACAAAACCTTATTCCGTCAGTAATGCAACACATATTATGCAGGAGAGCATTTAACGGGCAACACTTTATACAGACATACTGCGACACGAAAACATGATAAGTAAAACCGCCTTCATGGCACCGAAAAGTGAAAACTAATTTTCAGCGTGTTATACCCCTATGGGAGAAAAGAAAAAATACAAGGCACATATTTTAAAATATGTCCGACCTTTTTTAAAATATCTCGGACCTTTTTTTCGCCCTCTGAAAACCCGTTCTGAAAACGCCCGAAAAATGCAGACAAAAACTGCAATGCGTTTTAGCACTTCACAACATTAGGATTTAAACAAAAATTTGGTATTATATGATTCTTTTTATATCTTTGCTATGCCTTTCCGCAGAAGCCGCGCAAACGGCGGGCGGGCTGGCAGCATATATGTTAGAAGCGTTTACTTGACGCTTTGCTATTGACACTCTGGAATCTCGCAAATATTCGGAACAGTCAACGGCAAGGCAACGGTAGATGTTCATGGGTGTTTTATACAAATAAAAAAGTGCGTATAAAAAAGATTATTGCTTTCTCCGCACATTAATATTATGTATATACACAGCGTGGGCTTCTGCGTTGCTCGTTCATCTGTTCCGGGCAATGCGAGAACCTCAGAGTGTGGAGCGAGCAAAAGCAAAGTTCCCACGCTTTTTTATATATGCCGTGTATGCCAATAACAAACCGCTCCGACAGGGAACTCGGGCATAAACGACAAAAAAAGTGAATGGACACATTTCCTCCTTGCAGTAAAAAACGCGGCAAAAAAAGTCGTCTTTTTTTACCCCCCACTAAAAAATCGTATCTTTGCAAGATATATTTATTATAGGAGCTTATGATAAAGCCACACGCTTGTATTTTTTAGCAATCCGCCGTATGGCTTATAGATATAACACTTTTAAAAGAAGAAAGATTATGAACCATATAAAAAAGATAACAAGCTGGTATTTTTCAAAAAGAGCTCTCCCTATTTGGGCAATTTTGATTATCGACAGCTTGATAGTAATTTTCTCCGGCATATTATGTTATGCACTTGACCACGGAATGGCAAACACCGTTGGCGTGGTTGTGCCGCTTTTCAAGACCCTTTGCCTGTACCTTCCTTTTTGTTACGTGGGCTTCAAGGTGATGAGAACCTACCGCGGCGTGATGAGATACTCATCCTTTGTGGATTTGTGGCGCATAGGCGTAGCCATGTTCGTTGCTATGGTTTTAGCTTTGGTGGCAAACCTGTTCATAGGCGACAATTCAATTTTTATGCCGCTCAGAAACCGCGATTTGATAGCAACTTTCTTTGTGTCGGCATTCTTGATGTGCGCAATACGAGTTTTTGTAAAAATACTATACGACCAACTTACATTCATAAACGAGTCGACGAAGCGTACTTTCATCTACGGAGTTAAGCACGGAGGGATTGGCCTGGCTAAGAACATAAAAAACACGGAGCCCAAAAGCTACATACTACGCGGATTTGTATGCAACGACGACGATATGGCCGGCAAACTGCTTATGGGCGTAAACGTATATAAAGACGACGAGCGTCTGATAGGCGTAATGAAAAGGAACAGGATAAAAGTTCTGCTCGTATCGCCATTAATGCAAAATGAATTCATACAAAAGAAATCACTTATAGACGACCTTATAAGCGCAGGAATAATCATAAAAATCCTCAACCCTGCTCAAAGCTGGGACGGGAAAAGCGACTTGAATACTGCTAATTTCAGGGAAATCGAGATTGAAGACCTTTTGCCTCGCGACGAGATTCAAGTAAACATGGAATCGATAGGAAAATTACTGAAAGGCAGCGTTGTGCTTATAACAGGTTCTGCCGGCTCGATAGGCAGCGAAATAGTGCGGCAAGTGGCGGCACTGCAACCTGCAAACTTGGTTCTTATAGACGAAGCCGAAACGCCACAACACGACATCAGGCTTATGATGAACAAGTGCTTTCCCGAAACGCAGTATGAAGCTATCGTTACTACTATATGCAGGAAAGAGCGCATGGAAAACATATTCAAGACATACAAACCTGATTACGTGTTCCATGCCGCAGCATACAAACATGTTCCCATGATGGAGGACAACCCGAGCGAAGCTATTGAAAACAACGTGTACGGTACGAAAGTCGTGGCCGACTTATCTGTAAAATATGGCGTTAAGAAATTCGTAATGATTTCTACCGACAAGGCGGTTAATCCGACAAACGTAATGGGGTGCTCTAAACGAATTTGCGAGATTTACGTTCAAAGTCTTGACAAGGCCATAAAAGACGGTAAAATACACGGCGTAACACAATTCGTTACGACACGTTTCGGAAACGTGCTCGGCTCGAACGGATCGGTTATCCCTCTTTTCAAGCAGCAAATTCGCGACGGCGGCCCTGTAACAGTTACCGACCCGCGAGTTATACGCTTTTTCATGCTGATTTCGGAAGCGTGCAAGCTCGTACTCGAAGCCGTAACAATGGGCAACGGAGGAGAAATATTCGTATTCAACATGGGGCAACCTGTTAAGATTGCCGATTTGGCAAAACGCATGATAATGCTAAGCGGAGCTACGAATGTTGAAATAAAATACGTAGGCCTCCGCGAAGGAGAGAAACTTTACGAAGAAGTACTTGACGACCAGGAAATAACACTGCCAACAAGCAACAATAAAATAAAGGTAGCCAAAGTGCGCCAATATGACTTTGAAGAGGTAAGCAAAACTATAGAAGGCCTAATTCAATGCAGCTACCAATTCGATAACATGAAAACAGTATCTATGATGAAGGATATTGTTCCCGAGTATAAGAGCAAAAACTCCATATACGAATCCCTGGATAAATAACGAGCCATTGCTATCGCAAGGCAAACTGACTTATACAACACAAAAAGCCTTCACCAATAAAAGTGAAGGCTTTATTTTACAACTACGCCAGTTCTAATTGGAAAGTATCGTTTATCTTTGACAGATAAGGATTTTCAGTTATCATTTTTTTGAACTGCTCCGTGGTGTTCATAACCGGTATACTTTCTATGTCTTCCGACACACATATGCGTATCTTTACATTACGGTTATTCAATTCCGAGCGCAAGAAAGTTTCCAATCGGGGCACCATTGGCTGCATGAACTTTTCGACCTGATGGTTTTCGACTTTTACGTTTACTGTTCCGTCGGGAAACAATTCAGGTTTTATAGCCTTCATTCGTCCAGCTATATCGCTTTCTTCAATAGGCAGACTGTCGGCAAACTTCAGCCAAGCCACAGAGAACTTGTTTTCATCATACAAATCAAGCCCTATAACATTTACCGATTTGTTCTGTTGAATGTCAGGATTTCTGGGTTTCGTATTATTAGGTGATGTTTCTTTTCCACGCGCCTGTAGCCCGCGGATTGAAACGACATTTATGACATTGGCTTTCTTCTCGCTCTTAGGTAAAGTGGCATTTTTATTACCCGACACACCTTTTTCCGCCGTCTGGTTATTATATGTAGCTGGCGTATCCTGCACCAAAGCAACCTTTGATTCTTGTACGAGGTTTTTAGACTGTTTCTTAACGGTCTCACTTGCCGTCACCGGTGAAACGGCGGAACTTTTACTGTCGTACGTCCGTATTTCTGCCTTTTGGGTTTCTTTGAAAATTCCTTTCAGAGTCTTGCTTTGCTCTTTTTCACCGGCTGCAGGAAAAGGATCTTCGGAAGAGTCGTCGTTACATTCCTTTGCCGCTTGTGCTATCTCTATAAGCGTTATCTCTGTTAGCAGACGCTTGTTTCTGCTCACCCGATAATTTAATTCGCACTCACGGCAAAGTTTCAACGTCTTATAAATGAACTTTGTCTTACAGCGTGAAGCCTGTTCCTTATAACGTTCTTTTATCTGATTCGATGTCTTAAGCAAAGGAATCGTAGCCGTATCGGAACTCACCAGCAAGTTACGCATGTGGTTCGCCAACTCACCAACAAAAACTCCGCCATCAAAACCTTTTCCTATGATTTCGTCTAACGTAAGAAGTAACTTTGATATGTCGCATTTCAAGAACAAATCAGTCACGGCAAACAAATAGTCGTAATCTAAGATGTTAAGATTGCTTATTACTTGTTGATAAGTTAAATTGCCTTCTGTAAATATTACTTGTTGGTCAAACACAGATAGTGCGTCACGCATACCGCCATCGGATTTCTCTGCTATTACCCGCAACGCGTCTTCTTCGTAAGTAATCCCTTCGCATGCTGATATTTTCTTGAGTTGCCCTACTATATCATCTACCTCTATACGTTTAAAGTCATAGATTTGGCAACGGCTTAATATTGTAGGAATGATTTTTTGCTTTTCGGTTGTTGCAAGTATAAATATAACGTAAGACGGAGGTTCTTCCAATGTTTTAAGAAACGCATTAAAAGCTCCCGGCGACAACATGTGTACCTCATCTATTATAAACACCTTATACTTTCCAATCTGAGGCGGGATTCGGACCTGTTCAATAATGTCGCGTATATTTTCGACAGAGTTGTTCGACGCAGCGTCAAGCTCATGGATGTTCAAGCTCCTTCCTTCATCGAAGGCTCTGCAACTTTCACATTGATTACATGCCTCACCTGACGGAGATCTGTGCTCACAATTTATTGTCTTTGCGAAGATACGCGCACAAGTTGTCTTTCCCACTCCCCGCGGGCCACAAAACAAATAGGCATGAGCCAACTTGTCACTCATTATCGCATTACATAAAGTTTGAGTAAGCGCTTTCTGCCCCACGACATCTTCAAACGTGTTAGGACGGTACTTTCTCGCAGAAACTATATAGTTGCTCATTCGGTCTTTTATTTCGTTCTATAAATTTCTTATTAACAATGTATCAATCACTGGAAACAAATTTTGTTTTGCGTTCTTTTGTTTCTACATATTATTCAACTTCATTTCCAAGTCGTTTGACGTACTGCACAAAACTTCACGAGGCTTACTTCCGTTCTGAGGTCCGACTATACCAGCCTGCTCCAACTGGTCCATAATTCTTCCCGCACGGTTATAGCCAATTGAAAATTTACGCTGTATCAAGGACGTTGAACCTTGTCCCGATTCGACAATAATTCTTGCAGCTTCTTCAAACAACGGGTCTTTATGCCCGTTGTCTCCATCTGAGCTCCACGATTTATTTTCTGATTCAGGCATAGGAACTTCAGGCAACATAAGGGCAGATACGTATCCTTGTTGCTGCGCTATAAAGTTGGTTACTTTCTCCACTTCAGGCGTGTCTATAAAAGCACATTGTACGCGCACAGGATCTCCGCTGGAAGCGTATAACATATCGCCTCGTCCTATCAACTGATTTGCTCCCGTACTATCAAGAATTGTACGTGAATCTATGGCAGAAGCTACTTTGAAAGCCACTCTTGCAGGGAAATTAGCCTTTATCGTGCCGGTTATTATATTTGTAGTAGGACGTTGCGTTGCAATAATCATGTGAATGCCTACTGCACGGGCCAACTGGGCAATTCGCGATATTGGCATTTCGATATTCTTTCCTGCAGTCATAATCAAGTCACCGAACTCGTCAATTATAACTACTATGTAAGGCATATACCTGTGCCCGCTTTCCGGATTAAGCACTTTGGAACAGAATTTGGCATTATATTCTTTAATATTACGGACACGAGCACGTTTAAGCAAATCATAACGTAAGTCCATTTCTTTACAAATGCTGTTCAAAGTATATATTACCCTGTCAGTGTCAGTTATTACAGGTTCTGCATTCTCGTCGGGCACTTTTGCAAGGAAATGATTCTCCAAAATTGAATATATGCTGAACTCCACTTTCTTCGGGTCCACTAATACAAATTTCAATTCCGAAGGATGTTTCCTGTAAAGCAAAGATGTTATTATGGCATTCAAGCCTACCGATTTACCTTGCCCCGTCGCTCCGGCCACCAAAAGGTGTGGAAGTTTGGCCAAATCAAACATAAACGTGTCGCCCGTTATAGTTTTCCCTAATGCTACGGGAAGTTCTGCCTTAAATTCAAGGAATTTCTTATCGCTAAGAACACTTTCCATCGACACTATCTGCGGATTTCGGTTTGGGACTTCTATTCCTATAGTGCCTTTCCCCGGTATCGGCGCAATTATTCGAATTCCCAAAGCCTTCAACGAAAGCGCCATGTCATCTTCAAGATTCTTTATCTTTGCTATGCGCACACCCCGCGCAGGTGTAATTTCATATAAAGTGACCGTAGGACCTACAGTTGCTGTTATACCAGAAATTTCCACGCCGAAATTGCGAAGACTGTTTATTATACGGTCTTCATTTGCCTTTTGTTCGGCTTTGTCTACCGAAGCATTACTATTTTCGTAATGATTGAGCAACGAGATTTGAGGAAATTTGTAATATTCCAAATCGCGCCACGGGTCATAACGGTCTTGCCCTTCATCCGTCTTTTCCGACACCATTCCCTTATCTCTTGGTTCCGACCTTTTATTGTTTTGCACGACTGTTTTCTTAACTGCATCTTTTACATCCGCACTTTCCTGGTCTACCCCTTTCTGTTCCATTATACCGTCAGACGGTTCATCTGCAGACTCCATGCCCGAATCATCTTCTTCGTCGTCAAACTTGTTTTTCTCCGTTGATTTCTTTACCGTACCCAAAACACCTTGGCTAATGGGCTTTTTAATATTCGAAGCTGTTTTCTTTATGAAGTGCACGGTCTCGTCCGACAGGTAAATCAAATATGCAATCGCCGTAATAAGCAATACTATTACTATTCCGGGTATTCCTATTTCACGATAAAGGAAGTCGCAAACAAATTGCCCGTGTTTACCTCCCGGCAGGAAAAACAAGTTATTCAATATGTTTTGCGGCATTAAGAACTGCAATGCTACAGACAGCCAAATCATAAGAAAAGAGAAATTAGCGAACCATTTCCATAATCTTACCTTTCCCGCATTCATAAGTTTTATGCTTGCCAACAATAAAAACGCAGGAATAAAGACCGAAGGCATGCCGAAGCAATTGTTTATAAGATAATATGCTATTCTTGCACCAAGGAGACCTGCATAATTACTCGTCACTCGTTGTGCCTCTACGCCTGAATAGCTAAAACTTTCCACCACGCTTTGGTCCGAAGCTCCGGTAATAAAAAACGAGATGATCGACAACATTATATATAATGAAGCAAACAATAACACCAAACCTGAAAGAAAACATATATTCTCTTTTGAGAACAATGCTTTTTTAACCTTTCCGGAACTGATTATCGTATCTGCGGCCTTGTTGTTTCTTTTCTTTGTTGTATTGCTCTTTCTAACCATAAGGTATATTTAGGAATCATTGTCAATTATGCAAAGTTAATTAAAATCTTAATGGCAAGCCGGCGGCTAACTCATTTTTTGTAACTTTGCCGGTGCTATAAAACGAAGGAAACACGCTATAACACCAGGAAAAGAATCTCTTTTTAAATATAAATAAATCATCAAACAATCTTTTGGTGTAAAGTTGACAAAGTTGAAAAAGGAAAAATAAAAACACCGCCGGGAGCAGAAAAAAATATGTCTGACCTATTTTAAAATATGTCAGACATATTTCGAAATATCTCTGAGATATTTTTTATGCCTCAAAACAGATACAGACACAAACAAAAAGTGCACGCCCCAGCATCGGGCACTACAAGTACAAAACATAACATTATAAGAAGAATTAATTTAACGACAACAAGAATGAACGATATATACCACAGCAAGGACGTTTTCGAGTTTACCGCTGTAGCCGTCGAGGTATGCAAACGGTTGGAAAACGCTGCTTCGCTCAACCGTAAGGAGTTCATAAGCTCCATGCTAAAGTTATTGCCCTTACTTTATTTGAAATCGCAAATAGTGCTGCATTTCAACAACGAAAGCGACGTTTACTTAGAACACGTAGTAACCGAAGACGACTATAACGCCATACGTTATTCCATAGCAGATAAATTGGGAGAATACGACGACTATTTAGACGTTTTCCTGGAAGACATGAAATACAGCGACTCGCCAATACACAGAACAGTTTCTGAAGACTTAGCCGACATTTACCAGGAGCTACGTGATTTTCTGCATATTTACGAACAGGACTTCGAGGAATCCACAGCCGCTGCATTGGGAGAGCTAAGCGATACTTTTGCACAACGGTGGGGACAGATCGTAGTAAACGTGTTGCGTCCTCTACACGAAACGATGTACAACAGCGATTTAAAGGAGCAAGAATATCAATAATGAGGAATCTATATACCAAAGTAGACAAAAGTTTGATACCCTCCATGCCCAGGGACACTTTTGAAGGGAAAATAATTGTAATACAGTCGGAATCAGAAGCCACAAAGGCAATAAACGCATTGAGTAAGGAAAACATTGTAGGTATCGACACGGAAACAAAGCCTGCTTTTAAAAAAGGTGTTGTACACAAAGTTGCATTGCTGCAAATAGCCACTTCGCAAATATGCTTTTTATTTCGCTTGAATTACATCGGATTGATTGAACCGATAATAAAGTTCTTAGGGAACAGCAACATATTGAAAGTGGGGCTGTCGCTGCACAACGATATAGTAGCCTTGCACCGCCGCGAAGACTTCAAGTCCGACAGTTTCCTCGACTTGCAGGATTATGTAAAGCAATTCGGGATTGAAGACCGCTCGCTTCAAAAAATATATGCCAACGTTTTCGGTAAAAGGATTTCCAAAGCACAGCGTTTAAGCGACTGGGAAGCAGATGTACTGAATGACAAACAAAAAAAATATGCCGCCACAGATGCATGGGCATGTCTTATGATATACAACGAATTGAAAAGCCTAAACGAAAACCACGACTATAATCTAATAAACACTGGCAATGGAATTCAAGAAAATAACCCTTAAACGCGGTAAGGAGTCAAGCCTTCTTCGCTTTCATCCTTGGATTTTTTCGGGAGCTATAGATAAAAAAGAGGGACACATAAGCGACGGCGACATTGTTAAAGTATATACACACGACAATAAGTTTATTGCAACCGGGCACTACCAGACAGGCTCTATAGCTGTGCGAGTTTTGTCATTTAAAGACGAAGAAATTAATTACGATTTCTGGCATAAAAGGTTGTTGTCGGCACTGAAACTAAGGCAAAAGCTAAGACTTACAGACATAGAGGGCAACAACACCTTCAGACTTGTACACGGCGAAGGCGACAACCTACCGGGATTAATTGTTGACATATACGGCTCTACCGCGGTAGTACAGGCGCACAGCGCAGGCATGCATTACGCACGCAACAACATAGCCGAAGCCATCGTAAACATAATGCAGGGCCGCGTTAAAGCCATTTATTACAAAAGCGGCACCACTCTTCCATTTGCCGACGAGATGAATGCAACAGAAGGATTCCTGTTAGGAAAATCCAGCGACAACATAGCCTTAGAATACGGTATTAAATTCCATATCGACTGGATAAACGGGCAAAAAACAGGCTTTTTCGTAGACCAACGCGAGAACAGAAAACTTGTAGAACAATACGCAAACGGGCGCAAAGTCCTTAACATGTTCTGCTATACAGGCGGATTCTCTGCTTATGCCATACGCGGAGGCGCAGAACTCGTGCATTCCGTAGACAGCTCGTCCAAAGCAGTAGACCTAACGCGCGAGAACATTTCGTTAAACTTCCCCGACTGCAATAACCATGAAGCATACGCCGAAGATGCTTTCAAGTTCTTGCAGAACATGCAACCCGAAAGCTACGACCTTATAATATTAGACCCTCCTGCATTTGCAAAGCACCACGACGCCGTGCGCAGTGCGCTGCATGGCTACCAAAAGCTGAACGCAAAAGCCTTCGAAAAAATAGCCAAAGGCGGAATATTGTTTACGTTCAGTTGTTCTCAAGCCATAAACAAGGAGCAGTTCCGCCTTGCCGTTTTCAGCGCCGCTGCTCAAGCCGGACGAAGCGTCAGGATTCTCCACCAGCTACACCAGCCGGCAGACCACCCCATCAATATCTATCATCCGGAGGGAGAATACCTGAAAGGACTGGTGCTTTACGTGGAATAACCCACATTTCAAGACTGAAAATCCGAAATATTCACAAAAAAGCACCTTGAAAGCACATTTTTTTCGATAAAAATTTGTCCATTAAAAATAAAGTCGTACTTTTGCAGTGTTTTCATGGTATTAGATTTAAGGTTAGTGAAGATTGGTTGTCGAGAGACAATCAATTTTTTTGTTTTATACCTAAAATCCAGCCTGAAACCGGCTATCATTTCCTGTAGAATAATAACAAACTAACGGAATCGCAAATCCGTTCCGGCAAAGACCGATATATCTCTTACTATCATTAAGCAAAACCCACCCCACTTGAAGAACGATATTACGCATGACAGAATTTGTCTGCATTTTAGGGACACTTTTCAGACGAGTTTTCAGAGGGCGAAAAATATGTCTGACCTATTTTAAAATATCTCAGACATATTTTGAATTATGTCGGACATAATTTTTATTTGCTCCAATGTGGGGTTTGTGCGTTGAAAATCAGTTTTCAATTTTTAACCCCGCAAAACGCCTTTTTAGGGCACAAGTTTTCCACCCGTAAATACGGATTTATCGGCCTCCAATCGATTATCGCGTTTTCACGTCACCTATTAATTTGTGAGGCGCGATTCATCACGCCTCTACAACGTCTCACCATATTGCTGACGCTTTATTTGTCTGCTTTTTCGGGCGGTTTTCAAAAAGGTTTTCTGTGGTGCAGAAATTAGTGGCTCGGATTTTGAAATTAGTGGCTTGCTTTTTTTCTTTGCTCCTATGTGTGCATAACGCGCTGAAAATAAGTTTTCACTTTTTGACTACAGAAAAGTCCGTTTTCAAGCCTTCATTTTACACCGTTTTTACAGGCTTCCGGGTATCTCAAATAAAACAGAAGCGTAAACTATTCGTCCTGGTAACTACCGACACGCCTACCCCAATATTATACATATCCGCATTACTTTGCGATTCATCATATGCTCTCATTCTACCATAATGCACAAGCATATACTCAAAACAATGGCCAAACAAATTGTTTATTATAAAAAATATTATATTTTTGCTTTGCGAAGAATTATATTAACACATATCGAATAACTCACTAATCGTAAGGACATGAAAAAAATCACTCTTATCATTGCGGCTGCAATTACCGTAACCGCTGCCAGTGCACAAAAAATAAAGACTCCCGTCATGGGCTGGAGTTCATGGAACACACTGGCACTTAACATAAACGAAAAAAACATCTGCGCCAACGCCGACGCACAAGTATCGTCCGGATTAAGAGACGCCGGCTATGTTTACTGCAATATAGACGACGGTTACATGGGCGGAAGAGACGCAAGCGGCAATCTACTCTACAACAAGGAGCTGTTCCCCAACGGAATGAAATATGTGGCCGACTACATCAGGTCTAAAGGGCTAATCCCCGGTATATACAACGACGCTGCCGGCAACACCTGCGGTTCCGGGAGTTTCAAGAACCCTGCTTTCGGAAAAGGCGTAGGACTGTACGGATATGAAGAAAAAGACTGCGAACTGTATTTCAACGATTGGGGATACGAGTTCATTAAAGTGGACTACTGCGGCGCAAGCGGAATGCAGCTTCAGGAACAACCCACTTACACCGCAATAGGAAAAGCAATCAAGGCTACAGGGAAAAACGTTTCATACAACATTTGCCGATGGGCATATCCCGGAATTTGGTGCAGCACCGTGGCTGACTCCTGGAGAATAAGCGGCGACATACGCATTTCCTGGGAATCACTATGCTACGTTATAGGAAAGAACAAATACCTCTCGGCTTACTGCGGGGGCGGACACTACAACGACATGGACATGCTGGAAATCGGGCAAGGACTTCCGTTGAACGAAGAGCAGGTACACATGGGCATGTGGTGTATACAAAGTTCGCCATTGCTCGTGGGCTGCGACATGACAAAAATACCTGAGCAATCGCTCGAACTGATGAAAAACAAAGAACTTATCGCCATAAACCAAGACTGCCTCGGGCTTCAGGCATACATTGTAAGCCACGTGGGAGACGCTTACGTTTATGTAAAAGATATTGAGAAACTGAACGGGAAAACACGCGCCGTGGCTTTACTCAACCTTGGCGACACCGAAGCAGAATTCGACCTGCCGCTCAGCGAAATCGACATGAAAGGAACCATAAAAGTAAGAGACCTTGTAAACCATAAGGACGAAGCTCCCATAAAAGACAGGATAAAGACTACCGTTCCGCCCCACAGTATCAAAGTGTGGAAGGTAAAAGGCAAAAGAATAGAACGCACCAAATACAACGCCGGAACGGCATTCATGCCTTTGTTCAACGACTTGGGCAAAAACCCCGAGATAATAAGATATACAGAAGACAAGAACGCACCTTGCGGAGTAAAAGTAGGATTCCTCGGCAACAGCCCACAGAACGTCATGAAGTGGAAGAACGTCTACACAAAAAAAGGTGGCAAATACAAGATAACAGTAAGCTACTCCACTGCCGAAACCCGAAGCCTTTTCATCGAAGTAAACGGCAAACGACAGACGGCAAACTCACTTAACAGCGGCGGATACAACATCTACAGCGATGTATCATTCGAAGCATACTTAAGACCTGGCAACAACATAATAACGTTAGGGAACGATTACAGCTGGGCTCCCGACATTGCAGGAATAACGCTTACACGTTTGTAACAAATTCATAAATTATCCCCGGATTTCGTCTTTGCAATCCGGGGATAATTTTATTTATTGGGAAGCCACAATATTCAACAACACGGAATGTCATATGTTTTCAAGCATTTTTCCAAGCAGGTAAGTGGCATTTTGGTTGCGGGCTACACCGGCCGTAATCTTATAGGTATAAGTTATGTTCTCGGCCAGTTGTATCTCAAAACAATAGTTGTGGAAACGCTCCGGATACTTGTTCTCCATTTTCGAAAGCTCCAAATCGTGTGTTGCAATTATGCCCGTAACGGGAAGGCTCGATATTTTTTCGAGAAAAAGACGCGAGCCGTTCAGTTTGTCGAGCGAATTGGTTCCTTTCAGTATCTCGTCAAGTATTATTAATGAGTGGCGCGCCTTTTTGCAACAATCTATCAAACTACCCAAGCGCAGCAATTCGGCATTAAAATAGGAAATGCCGCGGCTAACGTCATCGGTTGTGCGCATACTGCTGAAAAGGTTGAACATCGATACGCTCAAAGACTCCGCGAACACCGGCAAGCCGTTCATGGCCAGCACATAATTCACACCAACAGCCCGCAGGAAAGTACTTTTTCCCGCCATGTTTGCCCCAGTTATTATATAATAGTTTCCATTAATTATTTCAAAATCGTTAGGTACTGCCTTGTCGCCCAGGAAAGGATGATAAATGCCTTTTGCCCGGTAAACCACTCCATCATCCGGCAGCACTTCGGCAAATATAGCCTTCCGGTTGTTGAACCTGAACACAGCTTTCGAAACGTATGCGTCAAACTGCCCTATGATTTCTATCCATTTACCTATGTTATCCAAGTATGTACGTTGCCATTTCAAAAATCGGCGCACAATAAAGAAATCGTTAAGAAACAATATGTTAAAGACAATCATTGCAAGCCAGTTTCCTCTTCTGTCCAAGCTGTCGGATATGCCGGATAGCTCGTTGAATGCCTTTAACGCGCTGGTATCGTCCTTGAATAAGGAAGAATACAAGTTATCCAGTTCCTTGCATTCAAAATGCGCCGAATGGATATGACGTATCAAGCCGGCAAAGTTCTTCATCTGCACATGCAATTTGCCCACTACCTTATAGGCGTTGTACAACGGTCGCCCCGTAACCAATAATATCAAGGAAAGCAGCAGCAAGCCGTAATCGAAAGGCACAAAACCCGGAAGAGACATAAACGCTGAACAAAACAACATAACATAAAAGACCGACATCAGGAGAAATGCCACGACCAACGCTGCCTTACCCATAAAGAAACGAGGAAAGCGGATTGCCGACACTTCGCGAACCACGTTTAAAATATCATCCGAATTGATTTTCGTTTTTTCCGAATTGCTTTCAGCCACGCTCCCCATGCCGCATACTATAAAATCCGTGCGCCAAGCCTCCATACGCGACATCTCGTCCACGGCCTGCCGGCGAAACTCCACATCCTTGCTGCTTTCGGGCAATTCCCTTAACGACGCGGCCAAGGCATTGCTACCGCATGTTGTAACAGTGCGGTCCATACGGTTGAACAAGGAATCGCGCCCGAACACATCCATGTCCAAAGTATAAGGATGTGACATATCAACATACCGGTCGCCTTTATCAAAAACCGAAAAGTCCCCGCACAAATAACAGAGTTCTCTATTATATACGATACACTTTTTTGTCAACCACTCTATTCGCCTGTCGTTTTTGACATCATAATGCCTTACTACCAAATACGTGCAAAATGAAACCAATGCTGCCAACAAGACCAAAGGAGAGACGCTTTCAACAATATAAAAAACAACAAACGCAACAGCTGCTACAAACGATACTATTTCCAATGTCATGAATGTGCGCCCGCGGCGCTTAAGCAATGTTTTTTCACCCGAATACCGCCCAAATTCCTTGGCATAGAAATCCTTTATGCTATCCATACTCCTGTATATAGTGTAATACAACAAAATTACCGGCAAAGGTAACATTATTGCTTCAATACACACAATTCAGAAAATTTCGCTCTTCGACTATTTGACGTTTCGGCAAGTACAGTCAATATTTTGCCCGCGGGTTTAACATTTTAAACAAAACCCAAACACAGCCGCGAAAGCTGCTTTTCATGCGGACTAAAATATGTCAGACATATTTTGAAATAGGTCGGACATATTTTAAAATTCAAGGCACATATTTTTGCGGAAGTCCTACCCCCGCATTCAGAAGCCGCAACACATCTTCAAAATTCCATTAACATATGTAAACCGGCTGCGACAGGACACAAAATAAACAGGCAACAACAAAAATTAAGTGTATTACTATATATGATATGTCTTATTTTTGTAATTTTGCTTTGCGTGCGGGTTGGAAAACAGTCACAAGCCATACCGATTAAGCGTTTATGTATCACGCTTTTAAACCTACGCGCCAAAACAGACAAACAACAAACAAAATCAAAACATATCGCATTATGACTATCGACACATGTAAATTTTCAGGACAAAGAGTAATCGTCCGCGTTGACTTCAACGTACCATTGGACGAGAACGGAAACATAACCGACGACACCCGTATACGCGGTGCGCTGCCTACCCTGAAAAAAATTCACGAAGACGGAGGCAAACTCATCATCATGTCGCACATGGGACGCCCCAAGAAAAATCCCGACCCCAAATTTTCTCTGCGCCAGATTGTTGGCCGTGTAAGCGAACTGCTCGGCGCAAAGGTGGATTTCTGCGACGACTGTCAGAAAGCAAAACCACAGGTTGACGCAATGAAAGACGGTGATGTACTGTTGCTTGAAAACCTCCGCTTCTATGAAGAAGAAACCGGAAAGCCACGCGGCGAATTTGCAAACGACGACGAAAAGGCTGCCGCAAAGAAAGCCCTCAAACCACGTCAGCAGGAATTCACCAAAACTTTGGCTTCATACGCCGACATCTACGTAAACGACGCATTCGGAACTGCACACCGCAAACATGCTTCGACAGCTATCATAGCCGACTACTTCGACGCCGACCATAAAATGTTCGGCTACCTGATGGAAAAGGAAATAAATGCCGTTAACAAGGTGCTGAACGACATACAACGCCCGTTCGTAGCAATAATGGGCGGTTCGAAAGTATCTTCGAAAATCGAGATTATCGAAAACCTCCTTACCAAAGTCGACACCCTCATTCTCGGCGGCGGCATGACCTACACTTTCATGAAAGCAAAAGGCGGCAAAATAGGAAAATCTATCGTTGAAAACGACTTCCTCGACCTTGCAAACAACCTCGTAAAAGAAGCTGAAGAGAAAGGCGTTAAATTGCTGCTGGCCGAAGACTCGAAAGCCGGCGACGATTTCTCGAACGACTGCAACACGCAAATATGCCCGTCGGACAACATACCCGAAGGATGGGAAGGCATGGACATAGGTCCAAAAACCATGGAAAAATTCGCCGACGCAATAAGGAACGCGAAAACTATCCTTTGGAACGGGCCGGCAGGAGTATTCGAGTTCGACAACTTCACCGCAGGCTCACGCGCTATCGCCGACGCTATCGTTGAAGCTACCGCAAACGGAGCATACTCGCTCATAGGCGGAGGCGACTCGGTTGCATGTATTAACAAATTCGGCATGGCCGACAAAGTTTCTTACGTATCAACCGGCGGAGGCGCACTGCTCGAAGCAATAGAAGGTAAAACACTTCCCGGTATCGCAGCCATAACCGGCGATAAATAACACAACTCCCTCTACGTAGAATGGATTTTTCATTCTGCCAAAGGAAGCATATAACTAAATAACCAACAAATACGAGAAAAGGCAACCGCGCCACGCCGTCAAGGCAAAGCAAAGTTGCTTTTTCTTTTATAAGAATAATTGTGGGAACTAAAATACTATACGCGCTGCTTGCCATAACCATATTCATGTCGTGCTCAACAAAGAAAAGCAACGACAAACCGATACACGCAGGAAAGGATACCGTTAATCTTAAAATAGCAGTACTGCCTACAACCGACTGTCTGCCGTTCTATGTGGCAGAAGACATGAATATCTATAAGAAACTCGGATTAAACGTAGAATTCATAAACTACAAGTCAATACTAAAGTGTAACGACGCATTAGAGAAAGGCTTAATTGAAGGTACGTTTACTACTCTGCCGGCAGCCATGTATTTGAAATCCACAAAAGGATTCGACCTTAAACTTGTCATGAGAACCGAAGGCGATGTGGACGTTATTGCCAGCCGTACAAAAAGAATAAAAAAGCTCAGCAACATGCGCGAACGGCTCGTAGCCATTACAAGGCACAGCACCTCAGACTACTTGGCCGATGAAATTTGCAGTATCACTAAAATGCCTACTTTTGAAATACTGCGCCCACAAATTAACGACATAATAATCCGTCGCCAAATGCTCGCAAGCAATCAGGTTGACGCCGTAATAATACCCCGCCCGCATTCAGAATATTTGCTGCAAACGGGAAACGTAAAAGTATTTTCCACACAGAATTCAGGAATAAAGTTTGGATGCCTTGCCATAGCCGACACTGTTATTAAGAAGAAGTCAAAACAAATAGAACTGCTTATAAAAGGATACGAGCAGGCAGCCAAAGAAATAAACAGAAACAGGAAATGCGCAGATACAACCTTAATAAGACAATACGTAATTCCGGCAGCAATGCTCGACAGCCTTTCCATACCAAAATACCCAAAAGCGCAAAGCATTAAGAAAAGCGATTACGATAAATCCCTGCAATGGTGCATAAGCCGTAAATACGTAAAATCGCCTATTCCGGAAAAAGATTTAATTACATCTAAATATATCACAAAATGAGCGGGAAACCTACTTTCTGGCAATTATATAAAAGAACCATAAACAAACTTGACGAAAGGCATTTGGGAGAAGCCTTGGAACTTCTACAAGAACTTGCAAATGTACTTGGCGACTGGAAACTGCTTGACGAAGTTGCCGATGTTAATTCGGCTTATGGTTTGCTGCTCTACTATATGGAACAAGGCAATAACGACCCTGCGCGTGAACAGCAGCATACAAACTTCATAGCAACATGCTATAACATAGCCGAAAAGGCAGCGCAAACAGAGCGTGCTTTAGTTACAGGAACATCGGCCCGCATGAGGTCAATAAGCGAAATCCTTAAAGACATGGAGAACCTCGAGTTGAAAAACATAACCTCCGAGCCATGTGAAGAAGACGCCAACAAACATGTAGAACTTTACACCGAGTTGTTCAACGCCTCGTATGATTCTTTCTTATGGAATGACGAAGCCGCGGCGCAGGCACAAGAAGTAATCGACTCTGCGCTTATTGCGGAGAATGACAAAATTTTAATGACCAGCGGCTTGTTTATTAACTGCCTGCAAGCATTCGACGCACGCAAAATAATCTTTTTTGCCGACAATTATTCTACAGCCACAAGCAGTATGCTGCGCATAAGAATGCTGGTAGCAGTGGCATTCACGCTTTACACATACAGAAAAAGACTTTTCGCCTACCCTGTTATCACAAGCAAGCTAAAGGATTTGTGCAACAATCCTCGTTTTACGACCGACATGCAAAATCTTCAGAAGCTCATAATTGAAAGCCTTTCCACACACGAAGTGGACAGAAAGATGAGGGAAGAAATTATACCGGCCATGCTAAAGAGCCACAATTTCAACCCTGAAAAATTCGGTATCGACTCATTAGAGGAAATAAGCGAGTCTAATCCCGAATGGAAAAACTTTGAGCAGCAAGTAGGAAAACTGGCTGAATTGGAAGCGGCCGGTGCGGATATATATTACAGTACATTTTCAACGTTGAAGCGATACCCGTTTTTCAATAACGCAGCAAATTGGCTGTATCCTTTCGAGGAAAACCACCCCGGCATTCCTAAACAAATCCGTAAAACAGGATTGAAAGGCATAGCAAACGCTTTGTTAAAGAGTGACGTGCTTTGCGACTCCGACAAGTATTCTTTCTGTATGCTTACCACCCAAATGACAGACGTGCAAGTAAACATGATTATCTCACAACTTCCGGAAATGGGCGGGTATGACACGGCCATAGCACAAACATCCGAATCGACCTGCCGCAACTACCTGCGCAACCTGTTCCGTTTCTTCTACCTGTACAGCGGGAAATCAAAACCGGCTAACCCTTTCGAAACAGATATGTCCTTGCTTGATTGTAACGAACTGGCAGAAGCATTCAAGGACAAAACAGAAATCAATAAAATAAGTGCCTATGCCATAAAGAAAGGAAAGTACGACATGGCTATTTCTTTCCTGCTGCTAAGCGAAACAAAAGGATTTGCCGACTCCGAAGTATATCAGGAATTAGGATTCTGCTACCAGAAAAAGAAATCGTACTTCGACGCAATAGCCGCCTATGAAAAAGCAAACGCCTTGAGCGGAGATTCAAAATGGACCTTGCAACACTTGGCACAGACAAACCGTATTGTAGGTAACTACAAAGACGCCTTAAACTACTACCGTCTTTTAGAAACGGCCAAGAGGGAAGACGCGAAGATAGCCTTCCGTTGTGGTGAATGCCTTGTACATTTGGAATCGTATGACGACGCCATGCACGAGTTCTTTAAGGCAGAATACCTGAATCCGGACATGACGGCAGCAACGCGCGCTATAGCCTGGTGCTCGATACTTACGGATGACATAAAGCAAGCCCGCAAATATTACGACAAACTCCTTTTGAAAGAAGAACAAGGCGAAGACCTTCTAAACGCCGGACACGCGGCATGGATTGACGGTGACACAAAAGCAGCTGTGGAACTGTACAGCCGTGCATATGCAGAACTGAAAAGAGAAGAGTTCCTAAAAAGAATGCAATCAGACAAAGAAATCCTCAAGACTCACGGCATTTCAAACTACGACATCACATTCATGTCAGACATTGTAATCCGGAAAAAAGAATAACAAACCGGATTCTGTGGTCTTTTTTGTCTGCCTTTTCTTGAGCCGGCTCACAGGAAGCAAAAAATATGTCTGAGATATTTTAAAATACAAGGCACATATTTTAAAATATGTGCCTTGTATTTTTTCTTTTCTCCTATGTGTTTATAACAAGCTGAAAATCAGATATCGTTTTCGGGTACTAAAAAGCTCGTTTTCCTTACTCATTTTACTGACTCAAATGTCTGTATTCCTTACAAAGTACACCTACCGCAAAAAAACTTTTTTGCTCCGCTTTCATTTGGTGCGTGTCACCGTGTGCAGCACTTTGCCATGCTTGTCTATCATACGAAGTTCCAACGAGGAAGGGCTTGCCGAAAGTATCGAGAACCCCGGTTCGCTACTGCAAAAAACAGTGCCATTTACAGGACTTACCTTACGGCTGAGCGAGCCGGCCGAATTGGTGATATAATCTATATTGCTGCCATTAACGCGTATGTGCTGGAAATTATGAATATGTCCGTTGATATACATATCTACACGGTGGCGGCGCAGAATAGTATCAACACGCTGCTGCATGTTAATGCGCTCTATGTCATCCTTTGAAGTTTCGGCGTAAATGGGATGATGTCCTACCACAACTACCCAATCTTCTTTTGCTGCGGCAAGTGTGGCATCCAACCATTCGAGTTGTGTCGCAATATTTTGTCTTCCGGCGTCAGGATATTTGTCACTTTCTTCACGATACTTGTCTATAAGGGGAGTTGTATCAATCCACACCACGCGCACGGTAGTCCCTTCTTCATTAAAAGCCTTGGTATAATAACGTGCAGGCATATTCCAGCGGCGGCTTATCCGGCTATAATCCAGCACAGCTTGCGTGTTGCCGCGGTATTCGTGATTGCCGCACACGGGGAACCAGTCAATCATGAGCTCAGGGTGACTGTAAATAAGTTCATAATTAGTCATCCACAAAGGGTCTTGCGTTGACTGTACGCCTTCGAAGTGGTGCACATCGCCGGTAGCTATCACACATTCGGGGCCTACCTCTTCGGCCATGACTCCCATTAGTTCTGCGATAGGCTTTTGGTCGTAATAACCGTTACGCCCAAGGTCATTGGCTATATAAAAATTGCACTTGTCGTCGTAAACACTATAATCTATACTGTCTTGCGCCGTACACAATATGGCAAAAAGAAGCAAGGCAGGCAGAAGCATAAGTCTTTTAATTTCCATATTCATTATTATTGTTTTGTACATTGGTTTTATATGCAAAGGTATCAAAATACGAGATTTCTCTGAAAGAAAGTATGAAGCCTCACCGTTTGTATAACAAGCAAGGCTTCACAATTTAACTAAAAGCTCACTTTTATTCCGGCATTAAAGCGCGCACCGTAGTATTCCACCTGTGCAGTGCGGTCCTTCGTGCCTTGGTAATAGCGCAACGGCTGATTCAAAAGGTTCGTCACATCAGCATATATGGTAGTCTTGAAACGTTTGCCGAATGTGTACGAAGCGTTCAAATCCAAATAGTTCACTTTATCATAATAACGGTCCAATTGAGCAACCTCGCCCATTTCATCCACAAAAGCTGAAGCAAAGTTGTAGGAAAGACGGAGATTAAAGCCCCACTTCTCGAAAAAGAGAGAAGCATTTGCGGTATGCTCGGGCGAGCCGATCATATCGACATCCTCGCCATCCTCCAGAACGCGGTGTTCAAAATGATGATTCTTTGTCTTGTTTGCCGTATAAGTATAGTTTCCGTAAAAACCGAGGCACTTGAGAGCCGGAGTTATGAAACCAAAATCACGCTGGTAAGCAACTTCTACGCCAAATAGGTCTGCGTCGTAAGCATTTATGGGCTTTGAAATTTCGTAATCATACGTACCGGTAATTGGTAACTGCGAGTCCATTCCTTTCCATACTTCATCAACTATTACGTTGTTTATACTTTTGTAGAACAAACCGACGCTTACCAAACCAACTGACTTAAAGTAATATTCTGCGCTCAAATCAAAGTTATACGACGTGGTGGGCTTCAAGTTTGGGTTTCCGATGGTTGCTTCCTCATCTGCGCGGTTATAGTTAACACTTGGTATCAATGCAGAGTACTTGGGACGTGAAAGCGTTTCTGTAAATGAAGCACGCAATTTAAGGTCGTCGTTCACATCGTACTTTAACAACACGCTCGGAAGCCAGTTCGTATAGCTGTTTTTGCGATTGCCTGTTGATTCCAAACTTTCATTCTCGTCCTCATCTACAACCCAGTTCAAACCACGGTAGTTCAACGCTGTGTGCTCCATGCGCAGACCGAGCATAAGGTCCAACTTTTGTCCAAGCTTTTGGTCGAAGCGCAAGTAAGCACTGGTGATTTCTTCTTTTGCGTGATAATTGCCCGACATTTCTTCATAATCGGGTTCTCCTTGCATTGAATTGAAATTAATGCTGCCGAGATATTTCTTGCTTACGAAATGCGTTCCTTCGGGATAGTTGTCGCCAACCATAAATCCTTTGCGAATTTGCGATGAACCGTGTTCGCGCCAAGCACCTCCGTCGTTAAAGATGGGATTGTCGTTTACATCTTCGCCGTCGTACTTATACATGGTTGTTTCCCTGTCTTTTTCTTTGTTTGTATACTTACCGCCAAAACGCAATGTGTTTCCGTAAAGTCCTTTCATCAGAGGCAACTCAAAATTAAGGCGGAACTTCCATTCATTTTCATAAATACTTTGATTGCTGTTTGTAAGCTCGTCCAATTCCCAACCTTCATTATCCAATCCAGGGATAGCAATAGTAGAATAAGGTGCACGACCACCAATACCACGGAAAGTATTAATAAGGTTTTCACCTGTATTGTTGTCCATTTTCAAACCGAAATAACGTTCGTTTGGCCGGTCCTCGCTGGCACGTGAGAAAGAAGCAGCCCAGTCCATAAGCAAACGGCCGCCGAGATTGTGTTCGCCGTCTAAAGTAAAGTCCATTGTTTGCTGGCGTTCCAAACGCGCATTCCTTGTATCGTCAGCTCCGCCCTTGGTTTGCAATTCTATGGATTGTTCTGAAGGATCACTCTCATCCAAATCCTTATAAACCACGCGGTATCTGTTTTCCCAGTCATTGCGACGGTTATAAATACCTTTAAACGAAATCTTATGGTCGGGGTTGAACTCATAATCCAAGGCCAAAGAATAGCTCTGGCGTTCGCGGGTTACGTAATACTGTCGCATTTGTGCTTCTTTCATTACAACACTTCCATCATCAACATCATATTCAAACTCTGCATTGTCAGAGCCGCCAGGTGCATTTTGGTATGAGCCGGAAAACATCAGCCCGAGTTTGTCGTTGAAGAAACGGTCGCCGTATGTCAACCCTAAATTGAGTTGCGCTTTTTTGCTAACGGCATTATACCCGCTTCCGACCGTTGCATTGAACATACGTTTGTTGGGCGTGTTTTTCGTAACGAGATTTATGCTTCCGCCTATCGCATCTGCGTCCATGTCGGCCGTCACAACTTTGTTTACCTCTATTGTCTGCACCATATCAGCCGGAATAAGGTCGAGCTGCACGTTACGCGTGTCTCCTTCTGCCGATGGAATACGGTTTCCGTTGATTGTAACCGAACTGAGGTCGGCACTCGTTCCGCGTACCTGTCCAAAACGGGCTTCTCCCTGGTCGTACTGCACATTTATTCCTGATATGCGCTTCAGTGCGTCGCCTATATTCGAATCGGGAAACTTTCCAACCTGGTCGGCAGACACTACGTTCACGATTCCCATTGCATTCTTTTGTGAAGACAAAGCGCGGCGTTGCCCGTTGAATGCACCGCCTACCACTACTTCGCGCAGTTTTACGCCGTCGTTCAGCATTACATCGCTTTCTACCGTTTTACCTTCGGGAACCGTTATTGTCATTTCTACCGGTGAATAGCCTACATACGACACCTTAACCTTATACGTACCCGGTGCGATATTCGTGAGTGTATAAAAGCCATTAATATCACTCACCACTCCTGTGTGCAGCGAATCTATATAGATTGTAGCTCCGGGAAGTGTCTGGTTTGAAGTATCCAATATACGGCCTTTGATTGTACCGTGTTTTAATTCGTTAACGTTTACATTTGCCAATACTTGCAGTCCTGCCGATAAAAGAATAAGCAGCGACAAAAGCACTTTTTCAATTTGTTTCATACTTTAAAATCTATTTTGAATTTCGCTGCAAAAATATTATGGCCTTGTTACGCTATTTTTACAGAGATTTTAAGATTATGAAACAATTGAATTACAAGAACGTTAAATGCAAAATCCAATACCATAGAGCACAAAACAAAGATATGCAACTATAAATCAAGCTATTTCACATAAGACACAAACACAACAACAAATCTATATCATCTGTGAGCCAATACGAAAACGAATGTGCCGCCAATTTCTTAAAGGAAAAACGTACACCGGTCTTTCACCAATCGCACAACATCGGAAACGGTCTAACCAAGCAACCTTTTTCGGTGGAAGTGCCTTTATAAAAATAAGTGCTCCGAAAAAAAGCCTTTTTTGTCTGCCATTCCTTGAACCGGCCCACAGGAAGCAAAAAATATGTCTGAGATATTTTAAAATACAAGGCACATATTTTAAAATATGTGCCTTGTATTTTTTCTTTTCTCCCACATAGGTATAACGCGCTGAAAATCAAGTACCATTTTTCAGCCTTTTAAAAGGCCTTTTTTTATCCTGTTTTTCATGTCGCAGTATGTCCGCGTCGACAACCATACTTTAACGAAACACGTGTCACAACAAGCCTACCTGCTCGAACATATTCCTGTAAAACCCGACTTTCTTATCGAGCGACAACGGGTATGCGCGACTACTGCTGGGCATACGGAAAAAGAGAAGCTGCCTGCCATTTAATTCAAAACCAACAGACATTCCTGTTTTAGGGACCTCTACTTCCAATTGCCGGCCTATTTCATCGGCTGCTTTCTGCCCCGTAGCTACAACGGCACGACATTGCTCAAGAGTTGATAGCATTCCGCGTACATCAGTCGGCTCCAATATCTCCAAATATTTGTCCGACGCGTTATCCTTGCGGCGTATCACCTCGGTTGCCGTATCATATAATCCTATTCCTTTTTCCTCAAGCAATTTTACTATATCGTCGCGACGATAGCATTTATTTTCCAAATCTACGAAGAACTGGCTGTCACCACGGAATATCTTTCCAAATATACGCCACATGTCATTATTGAAGTTAGGATAGAAAAACTCCATAGACCAGCGTTTTTGCTGAGGAGGGAAACTGCCAAGCATTAAAAGCCGTGTGCCGTGCGGTAGGAAAGGTTCTAACGGATGTTTGTCTACCATTTTTTGAATTTTTTCGGGTTTGAACGCCTGTAATGTCCCTTAGGCATAAAATTCACACCTACATATATATTAAATACCGCAACCGCGTTGCTTATCGAAAACTTGCTTTTATTATAATTATATGCGTGTACCACCGCCGATGTACCCATGAAAAATCTGTTTGTGTTCCAAACCAGCCCCATTCTTCCAATAGCGTCGAAGTTGAATGTACTGCGCTTGAATAATATGTCTTGGCTCTCGAACGATTCGCCTTTGGCAAACTTATATCCCACAGCCGGGGCTATCGACACGGAGCATAGGAGGTTCGGAGCAAAAACCCAGTTGTAGGCATAGCCGAAATTTATACTGTAATCATAATAGTTTATTTCGTTGAATTTTAACTCGTCATATAATCCAACGCCATTGTTGCCTCCTGTTATCAACGATGACGGTAAACGGGAATAATCAAAATCCAATGCCTGGTGTGAATATATAAACCCGAGTTTCCACGTTCCGCAGCTTTTCTTCTGCACGGTACTTTGCCCGTAAGCAGCCGGATAAGAAAAGCGTTTATGGTTGAATATATAATAAACGTTCAAACTTTTTATCGACGTTTTAAGGCCATCAAACTTGACATCCTTGTATATCTTGTCGTTCTGTTTTCCGAAACCTTTAACCGAGCCGATTGTGTAGTCGCCGTTGTTCTTTTGGTATATCAAATCGGCTCCGAACGCGGAACTGTAAACGCTCAAATTGAATTGTGTAGATTTGTTAGAGGTATAAGTGCGCGCTATATCAAAATTATAACCGAGAAAAATCCAATGCCATCCAATATAAGGGCCTAAAGTAAGTCGCGGCTTGGAATAAAAATTTATTTGCTGCTTGTCGCTGCCTGCGCTTCGGCCTCTTATGCTATAAGCATTTATCAGGCAGGTTTGCTGCACCATCGCCGTAAAATTATAATAGTTGGGAGTTACGTAAGTAGTGTCTATCTCATTCAGACTCTTAAGGAATTTATAAAACTTGCTTTGCTTCCACTTTTTTTTATGCGATTTCTTTTCCGGCAAAGCTTTGGCCGTATCGTTTGATAAAGAATCCAACCACTCTTCATTACCTGCACACGACATTAATACTCGAGCAGGTGCATTTGCAAAACACATATTCCAAATGCAGATACAAAATATTATGCAAGTTAATATTCTCATCACATTGAGCTATGTATTTCCCTTTTACAAAAGATTTGAGGCACCAACTATGTCTCTTCTGCCGCATGCTAACTATTACGGCTATTGTTTAAATAATATTATAGAGATTATGTGGGTAAATACTTTTTTTAATTCCTATTGTCTACAACTTTCCTAAAATACGGTCCATTACCCAGTTTACAGATGTTGCACTTACGCTGTCGCAATTACATACAGCCTTGCCCTGCAAATGCTCTACTACCAACTTTATCAAAGGCAACTGCACGTGTTCCGGATTCTTTACAACTATTTCCTCGTGCCCGCGCTCCGTGTTCAGTTTTATAGGTGTGTATATGAAGATAGAAAAACTAAGCTGTCCCTTGTCGCCTATCACTTCTATACAATCTTCCCTTGCCGACTCATGTGCTACAAAGCACCAGGAGCCAGAGCCCGGAAGACCTGAAGCAAAGCGGAACGCGGCGCTTACAGTATCTTCTGTTTCGTATAGACCGGCACGGTTGCTGCAATAGCCTTTGGCCTCTACTATAGGGCCGAAAATCTCCTGCAGCATGTCTATCTGGTGAGGAGCGAAATCATAAAAGTATCCGCCGCCGGCTATGTCGGGCAAAACACGCCACGGCATGTTCTGTCTGCTGTAATCCAAGTCGCGCGGGGGCGCGGCAAAACGAAGCTGTACATTTATAACTTTGCCTATACGGCCTTCGTCTATAAGTTGTTTTACCTTTTTAAAATAAGGCAGATACCTTCTATAATATGCCGCAAAACATGGAACGCCTGTTTTTTCGGCTATGCGGTTAATTCTTCCGCAATCCGGATAATTCGAAGCCAATGGCTTTTCCACATAAGCCGGTTTACCCGACTTTAGTGCCATTATGGCATACGTAACATGTGTGGAAGGAGGTGTTGCGATATATACGGCATTCACCTCGGGGTCGTCGATAAGTTCCTGCGGGTCTGTGTACCACCGCGGTATTCCATGACGCTCTGCATAAGAACGCACCTTATCCTTGCTGCGGCTCATGACAGCAACAACCCTCGAACCCTCGACCAACGAAAAAGCCGGGCCGCTCTTTTTTTCGGTTGCCTCACCACAACCGATAAAGCCCCATGATACTACTGAATTTTCCATATATGTGTACAAAGGTATACTTTTTTTACGTATCTTCGTTGCCTGTATAACGAAAAGGTTTCAATATGAAAGAACTTAATTTTGAAACGCCGGACATATCTATTATAAAAAGCATAAAATCCGGCATTAAAATCATAATAAACAACATAAAAACAATAAGCCTCGGGCTGGCCATTCCGACATTGTTATTTGCACTGATTGTAACAGTCACAATATGCGGCAACGTAGGTGTTGTAAAAATAGATTACAACCACTATATGCCTTACCACGAGATTTCAGAGTGGTTCCTCGCAAAATATATAATCGGGACATTGGTCTCCGTTGTCTTGTTCATGCTATGGCGCGGCTACACATTCCATTATTTATCCAACTTCGACAAAGAAAAAAAGGCATTCTGCGTCAAGACATCGCGCATAAGCGACTTTTTCTATTCCGGACTCCGTTTCATACAATTTTGCCTGCTTGCATTCATTGTATTCGGAATAATTGGCGCAATACTCGCATACATAAGCATAACGGTCAGCGCATGGCTGTGGGCAGCCTTTATAATATATGCGGTTTTCGTTTCCGTTCCGTTGTACATCTCCGGCTATGAATATATGCTGAACGACATAAACTTTCGCAACGCATTAAAAACAGCCGCAAAACGAACTGCAGAACAGTGGGGACGGGTGTTCCTTCGGCTCTTACTGGTAAATACTGCCGCCATCATACTCGTCGTGATATTGACAATCCCGGCAGCCGCATTGGGTCTGAGCCTGTACGACAACGCTACAGCAGTGGTAATGACAGGAGCGAGTTCTTCACCGGTACTCATTTATATAATGGAATATATAGCCGTTTTCATTGCCTGTGTGCTCGTGCTGTATATAATATTGATAAGCACATCCGTATTAATGTTTTTCTTGGACGACGCGAACAAATATTCTGCCTATCTGGCACAAGCCCGTTTAGAAGACAGATAAGACTGGGAAACACATGTATAAATTTTTATATACACGCACATCTGATTTTGTCCGTGTTTTTCACACGTTTTTCAGCAGGGTTTTCAGAGAGCAAAAAATATGTCTGAGATATTTTAAAATATGTCAGACATATTTTGAATTATGTGCCTTGTTTTTTTTCTTTTCTCCCACGTGGGTATAACACACTGAAAATTAGTTTTCACATTTTGGAATCTCAAAACAGCTTTTATCGTGACAGGTTTTCCCCGTTTTTTATACAAAACACTTCTACCGCTTTTTCTACCGACACACGAATATTCTCAAGCATAAAACAAAGCACCAATGAAAAATTTTACCGCCTTGCTACCTAAATATACAAACAAACAGGCAAAACCTCTGAAAATATTTATGATAAACATGCGACGGAATGTAAATAAATTCGTACTTTTGCACGCCGATTATTATCAGCAGGCAGAAAACCTGCAAAGCGCGTGTTAATAGTAACGCCAATTTTGGCCGGGCGTTATGGTTAGTGAATCGCGATTAAAGCAATGAACGCATTAATTATCAAATGCATTCATGCAGTTCGAAAGACGGTGCAAAAATCGTCATGAATTGTAATAAAGTAACATTTAAAACAGAAACGAAAGTGAACACATTAAGTTTTAAAACTATTTCTGTAAACAAGAAAAATGCACAGAAAGAGTGGGTAGTTGTGGACGCTACAGATCAAGTGCTCGGACGTCTCTGCACGAAAGTAGCCAAACTGCTCCGCGGCAAATACAAACCGTCATTTACACCCAACAGCGATTGCGGCGACAACGTTATCATCATCAACGCCGACAAAGTACGCCTTACTGGTAATAAATGGACCGGCAGAACTTATTACACTTACTCATTATACCCCGGCGGCCAGCGCGAACATACACCGCAAAGCATTTTCAACAAGCCTAACGGCCCCTCTACTTTGGTTCGCAAAGTAGTTCGCGGCATGTTGCCTAAAAACCGTTTGGGACGTACAATTCTCGGAAACTTGTACGTATACGAAGGAAACGAACACAAACATGAAGCTCAGTCTCCCAAAACAATAGATATTAACCAGTATAAATAAAATAGTAAATGGAAGTCATTAACGCATTAGGCAGACGAAAGAGTGCAGTTGCACGCGTATTCGTAAGCGAAGGTACAGGAAAGATTACTATAAACAAAAAAGACATCACAGAGTACTTTCCATCATCTATTTTACAATTCGTGGTTAAACAACCGCTCCAGACTCTTGAAGTATTGGAAAAATACGACATCAAGGCAAACATCGACGGAGGCGGCTTTACAGGCCAGTCACAAGCACTTCGCCTTGCTATTGCCCGCGCTCTCGTTAAAATAAATCCCGAAGATAAAGCCGCATTAAGGAAAGAAGGCTTTATGACCCGTGATTCCCGTGAGGTTGAACGTAAAAAGCCGGGACGCCCGAAAGCACGCCGCCGCTTCCAGTTCTCTAAACGTTAATGCGTTTACCGAACGGCAAAACAGTTTAGTATCTAAACCACCGCGATTCCAGGATACAAATATTTGGGTTAGCTTGTTACGGCAAGCAACCCAAATAAATTAAATTGCAGAACGGACTACCCGGCGGTTGGTGCTCAAAAGCAACAAAAAGAAAGTAAACAATTAAAACAAAAGACAAATGTCACGCACAAATTTCGAAACCTTATTAGAAGCAGGTTGCCACTTTGGCCACCTGAAACGCAAATGGAATCCGGCTATGGCTCCATACATCTTTATGGAACGCAACGGAATCCACATTATCGACCTGAACAAAACAGTAGCAAAAGTTGATTCTGCTGCCGAAGCACTGAAACAGATTGCAAAATCCGGCAAGAAAATCCTTTTCGTTGCTACTAAAAAACAAATAAAGGAAATCGTTGCAGCCAAAGCCACTTCTGTAGGAATGCCCTACGTAATCGAGCGCTGGCCGGGCGGTATGCTTACTAACTTCCCTACAATACGTAAGGCAGTTAAAAAGATGGCAAACATCGACAAGCTTACAGCCGACGGAACTTTCTCAAACCTTTCAAAACGCGAGATTCTCCAGATAAGCCGCCAGCGTGCCAAGCTCGAAAAGAACCTCGGCTCTATCGCAGACCTCACACGCCTGCCTGCCGCACTGTTCATTGTTGACGTATACAAGGAAAACATCGCTGTACGCGAGGCAAACCGCCTTGGAATCCCCGTATTCGGAATAGTTGATACAAACAGCGATCCTTCAAACATCGATTACGTTATTCCCGCTAACGACGACGCAGCAAAGAGCGTAGAAGTTATTCTCGACGCATGCTGCGCTGCCATCAACGAAGGCATAGAAGAACGCAAAATAGAAAAGGCCGACGCTGAAGCAGCTGCACAGCAACCCGACGAAGCTCCTAAAATGCGCCACCGTTCACAGAAAGCACGCGTAGAAAAAGAAGAAAACACTGCCGAGAATGCAGAAAAAGAGGCAGAATCTTCAAAAGAATCCGCAGCCGAAGTTGCAGAATAATTCATTAAAATAAAAAATCACGACTATTATGGCAGTAACAATAGCAGAAATCACAAAACTCCGTAAGTTGAGCGGCGCCGGAATGATGGATTGCAAAAAAGCACTCGAAGAGTCTAACGGCGACATCGAAAAAGCTATGGAAATAATCCGCAAAAAGGGACAAGCCGTAGCAGCAAAACGTTCAGACCGCGAAGCTTCAGAAGGTTGCGTACTGGTAAAGGCAGAAAACGGATTCGGCGCAATAATCGCACTGAAATGTGAGACTGACTTCGTTGCAAAGAACGAAGACTTTGTAAAGCTGAACCAGCAGATAATCGACGCTGCAGTAGCTGCAAAAGCAAAATCCTTGGACGAGATAAAAGGTCTCATGCTTGGCAATGAAACCGTAGCAGACGCAATCATTGCAAGAAGCGGCATAACAGGCGAGAAAATGGAACTCGACGGCTATTCGTATATCGAAAGCGACAATATTTCAACCTACGACCACCAGGGCAAACACATGCTCTGCACCATGGTAGCGCTGAACAAAGCTGTCGACCCTCAATATGGCCACGCCGTAGCTATGCAAATCGCAGCAATGAATCCTATTTCGATAAACAAAGACGATGTTCCCGAGGACGTTCGTCAGCGTGAGTTCGAGATTGCTGCCGACAAAGCACGCCAAGAAGGTAAACCCGAGGCTATGATAGAGAGAATCGCAGAAGGCCGTATGCAGAAATTCTACAAGGAAAACTGCCTCTTGAACCAGGAATTCATCCAGGACGGAAGCCTTTCTGTTGCAGATTATCTCAAAAAAGCCGACAAAGACTGCACAGTAACAGCGTTCAAGCGCTTTACTCTCCGCGCAGAATAATTTTATTGTAAAATAAGATTGCTTTACCGGGGGACGCAAAGTAGCGTCCCCCTTTTTTATATGCTTTACATGCCAAAGTGTCAAACTTACATTGCAAAACAACCCATGTTTACATCTTTATAATCGCATTTTAATATAAACTTAAATACCAATATTAATTATTTCCCTTATATTTGTCGTGTCAAACAAAGAAGAGTATATTCAACAGATTATATACCAACTTCTTAAAAATAAAAAACTATTATGCTACAAGAAAAAGCTGGAGAACTCGCAGGCAAAATTTGGAGTTCACTTAATGAAAACGGTGCACAAACTCTCAAACAGATTAAGAAAACTGCGAAAATCACTGAAAAAGACTTCTACCTTGGCCTCGGTTGGCTTCTGCGTGAAGACAAAGTCAACGCTAATGAAGTAGAAGACGGTGAAACCACATTCGAGTTAAAGTAATTAATTCGAATTTAAACTCTGAGAACCTAAGATACTTGCTTTGTAAAAAGAAGTTCAAACTTTATTACATAGCAGGTGTTTTTAAATTAAAAGAAAGCCTCTTCCGTCAGGGAGAGGCTTTTCATTTCAATCATTAACGCCTTGTTTGTCGGGTCAAAAACCATATTTCTTGCAATAATTCAAGGAAAGAACTAACTTTAAACGCTAAAAAACAAACATTTTAGAATCTTGATACCATAAATAACGAACAACAAAATGAAAAAGCCCCATTCCCTATCCTTTCTATCCAAAACGGCATTCGTGCTGTCCTTAATTATCTGTCCGTTACTCGGCACAGCCCAGACACGCATAGCCATATTCGGCGGCTCGGTGGCACAATTCTTCAACGACCGCGGCGCGCAGGACGTGCTTGCCGCAATGCTGCCCGGTGTGGAGTTCAAAAATTTCGGAAAAGCCGGCGACGGACTGTGCAAACAAACAAAAATCGAGAACGGCAAAGCCGTAATCGGAGGAATACCCAAAATCGTATCGGAGCAATGCGCCGCAGGCAAAGCCCCATACGACATATACATAATATGGTGCTCCACAAACGATATCTGGGGCAACCCGATAGGAACATCGTCCGACTATACCGGGGACGACGGCTTTGACGAGCGGAAACTCACCACACAGTGCGGCGGACTGAACTACTGCATTAAAACCATACAGCAGCACGCCCCTTCGGCAAAGATACTGCTGTTCGCTTCGCTGAAAAGTTTCACTGACTCATACGGTTACAGCCGCACAGGCTTGAGCAAATACAACCCGCCTCGCAGGATGTGCGACTACGTGGACGCGCAAATAGAATGCGCCGAACGCTTTTCCGTACCAGTGCTGAACCTCTGGGCAGAAAGCGGGATAAACGAATACAACTTCAAGGAACTGTGCCCCGACGGCATACACCCCACGGCAGAAGCCTACAAGCAAATGTGCCCGCTGTTCCGCCAATTCCTGCTGCGCTTTATCGGCAATAACGCACAGGAAGCAAAATAAAACTCTACCGGCACCATTCCCTACCCTATTCCGGCCGTCCCGTAACCGGGTGCCCTCGGCGCCGCCGTTTCCGTCCATATTTACGCATGGTGCGAAGCCCTGCATTCACGCAGGTTTGGAAGCGGGCGGAAAATATGTGCCTTGTATTTTAAAATATGTCCGACATAATTCGAAATATGTCGGACATGTTTTTTCTTTGCCCCGGAACGGTGTAAAAAGCATAGAGGAAAAGAAAAAGATATGCTTTAGGTGAAGATTTAGCAAAGACCTACAAGAGACAGGCATTTTTAAACTTTGCCTGTAGGCAAGCTAATAGGGCAAAACCACAAAGGAATTGTCGGGGAATTATTGAGTATTCTTGAAAGAGTAGATTATGAGCCAATAAGGGTACAAACTTTATCTATAAACGAACATAAAATGTTTTGCTACAACTATAATGTCTATACGAAAAAGCGTCATATTGCCTTGAAACAGAAAAAACTCGACAATAAAAGTTAATTTGCTTAAACTTTACGGGAAAGAATAGTCTAATAATTGATTAAGTTATTCCTTTTCGTTATCTTTATGCTTCCTTAGTAGATAATTATGGCGATGAAAATCAACAGATGGATTCATGTTGCTTTGGCAATAAACATTGCTCTATTAGGATTGGCAATATATGTTTTGGGGCTGTATCTACATAGGGCAAGCATTGTGGCATTCCAAACTCCGATTGCGAATTTCTCAATATTGGAAGTAAATTGCAGAAAGCTTGGTTCATCTGTTAAAATAGCATATAACGGAAAAGAATATTATACAGCCATACCTATACCCTATGCCAAATGTAAGACCGAGAACGTTGAAAAATTAGCGTATTACTACGACGCGAAGAACGATACCATATTTTGGGAGAGTGGACTCAACAAAAGACATGTCGTATTTTTTTTCATAGCGTTTTTATTTTCATTGCTACTTTGGACATATCCCGAAGTGCGGAAAGGAGGCAAGCGATGAAAAAGAGCGACAATGAAACAAGTAGGCCTGCAAATAAGGAACGGTCATTCTTGCGATTTATGCGCTATGCCGCCGTAGCGGTCGTAACGCTATATATGCTTGTCATGTTGATTGGTTCAACAACTACCAATGATGATGGGTTTGTTTATCTGGCTCTGTTTTTCGCATTAATGCTATTCTACATTACCATTCCAATCATGGGTTTGTGGATATATTCTTTTGCCAAAGCCGTTATGCGGCACACAAAGACAGATAAAATCCTGTTGTGGTTCCATATAGTCGACTTGCTTTTGTTGGGTGTAATCGTTTATGCGTTAAACCTGCCCTCACGGAAATGCGATGCCTTCATCATGGCTGAATATTATAAAGGAGAAAACGGTTGGTGGATGAGGAATATCGCAGACCGTTATCGCCGTATGTTGCCTGACAGCACGCGGCTCGTTGTTGAATTTGAGAATGGTAGCGTACCACAATCCAATGCCTTGAGCGAACAAGACATGGAGAAGCTGAAAAGCGAGTTGGAGGATTGCGGCTGCATAGGAATAGAAATTAACAACTACTCCTGCCCAGACTATTCCACTTTGCGATTTCGCCGCATCGGAATGGGGATGTATTCATTCCGGCTGTATGACCGTCCCCTTACCCGTCAGCGGCAAAACAGCATAAATGCCGATGAATGCTTGATAGTCTATAACGATTCCACCGTCTTTGAGTTTCGTGGAGGAGTAATCGGAGTCCAATATTTTGTCGGCAAGCATGAGTTCATGGAAACAAGGAATAAAACCGCGCCCATGGACACGGTCGAGGTAACGAACTAGTTTCCTGACATTTCCACCTAATTATTTCTTAAACGAGAGATGAACAAAAATAAAATTTTGCAAGAATTAATAGCTTCAAGTGATTACTTGTCCGAATTCAAATTAAAAACGCAAGGGTTGATAAGGACAACTTCCGACGGCTTTGAATCTATTAAATTAGAGACATATCCCCGAAGTTGGGACATAGAAACGGATAAACCGGCATTGCGAATTTATCCTATATATGGCAAACGTTTTGATATTCTGCATAAGTGGTTTGAGCCCTTCTCTTTCAAAACCATGAAAGACCAGCGCAACAATTATACCATAGGTTTCGATGGGAAAATGCTTAACGCGGACAATTATTTCTATTTCCCGCAAGACGGAAGTCGATACGATGAACGGTTTTCCCTCATGAAAGAAGAAGTAGAAAAGAATGCCAAAGCTGTTTTTACCCGTTATGCAACAGTGGGGGATTTTTATCATCATAATGTCCAACCATTATTGGATAATGAAATAAGCATGTTGCCCAACGTGGGTGTAGATTGGATATTCCTTTATCTGAAAAGTTCGCGACTTGTAGCTCCCCATGATTATCCCATTATAAAAAACAAAATTATGAAGCAACTGGAAATGATGAATAAACGTGGCGAGCCAAATGTAATTGAAATATATCCGAAATTGAATGAAATTTTTAATGCGTTGGAGCAATGAAATTAGTTAAATTTAAGTTCCTAATTCACCTAACGGGGAATTAAGAGTTTAATTTTAGACCTTTCCGATTTTTGTCAATCTTCCAATCATATTTACCCTCTGCGACATTGCCAACCTCTTTGAGTGTATGGCGATGTTTTATTTCATCAAATGGCTGTCGACTCTCCGCATAGCCGCAAAGCCATACGCCAATGGCTTACTGCTGCTCGGCTGTTTCGTCATATTCCTGCATAACGCTCTTGATGTCGGCGGCTTAGGGCTGGGCAAAGAACGACTGGTATTGCCCCGTGCCTAAATGGATAATCCGCTTGCAAAACAAATTAGCCTTTTGTGGCACGCATTTTGTTGTATAATGTCAGAACAAAACAAACCATAAATATCATGACAAAAGGAAAAATAGGGGTAACAACTGACAACATTTTCCCCGTCATCAAAAAATTCTTATACAGCGACCACGAGATTTTCCTACGCGAAATAATATCGAACG
>ERZ791923.598-NODE-598-length-49922-cov-8.977721_pt1 | contig 49922 bp, 51 predicted proteins | sample MGYA00510133_ERZ791923 | MGnify/ENA primary metagenome ERZ791923 (study PRJEB30046, sample SAMN00792106) | human gut metagenome | study: EMG produced TPA metagenomics assembly of the A metagenome-wide association study of gut microbiota in type 2... | reverse complement strand
TGAAGCGGGCGTGGTGGGGCTGCGGTGCGGCCTCGGCCCTGACGGAGGCCGTCCTTGCCTTTGCGCGGGAAAACGGCTTTGCCCAGCTCGATATCGAGGTGCGCAGTGACAATGTCCGCGCCATCCGGCTGTATGAAAAATTCGGCTTCCGGAAGCTGTGCACCTTCCCGGCCTTCTTCCGCATCGGCGGGGGGGGCATTGATTTTGATGTGATGCTCCTGCAGCTGCCTCAAATCTGACTGCAGCGGCGTGCCCTTTCCGGGCGGTGACCCCGTGGAGACAGGCAGCGTTTGCGGCATAACTTCAGTGGTGCAAGGCAATCTCGCAGTACTCGGCTGGATAACAGGAAAACCATGGCGAATCCGTAAGTTGCTGCAGAAGATTGCACCCCAGGGGAACTTCCACGCGCTTCGCGCTCAGGGCGCCGCATCGGCCTTTGGCCTCCGTGCAATGACATGTCAGGGTGGTGCGACGGTGCACCAGTGCCCTTCTGTCATTGAATTGTCCTGTACAGGGCGCTCACTGAGCGCCGCTACATTTTCTCTCGCACAGTGGCCTTGTGCGGCGAGCGCCGCTATGGGCCAGACAGGCAGAATTGCGCAGAGAACGATGCAGCTGCTGTTGACGGAACCTGCTAAAGTTGAAATTACTGACTTCCAATAGCTGTTTCCGACTGGCAGAACAGACGAAACTCCTGCGAAAAAGCGACAAAGCCCGATTCATTGTCCCTTCCATCCGAAAAATACAGATACAGCGAAAACCCGGATGTGTCCAGATGATATTTTTGACACAGGTACTGCCGGAACCGCTGCTCGAATGTGATCCGGTAACCCGCCAAATCAAAGACTGCGACGATGTAACCGGTCATCAGATCCAGCAGTCTGTCCAGAGACGGTTGACCGAGATAACCTCCGGGCCGTTCCAGAATAACGGACAGCGTGGAAAGAAATTTTGCTTCATAGACCTGCGTAGATTCTGGCATAGAGGAATCTACTTTCCTCCTGATGGGGCTGTAGGCCCAGTCATACCATTTTTCTTCCATGCTTGCTTCTCCTTATGCGGCGTGTCCCCCCCTGCAGCGGGCTCGGGATGAGTCAGAGGGGGAGCTTTTCCTTTCACAGGTTTCCTGCACTTGCTCGTTACGGATTATATCGCGATTCAATATTATAACTTTGGTAGTATTGACCTACACAGTCTACCATCAAATGGAATATAATGTGTGTACAAGCACAGCTTACACTCCGTATTAAAAAACGGATACCTTGCTCTTCTCCACAACGGATCTTCTTCCAACAGAGTGATATGTGGCTTCTCTCCGCGGCACAAGCCCCAATCAAATGCACACCACATTTTGGTCACGCCACCAGTATCTATTGACACGAATTCCAAGTCCTTCACAATAGAGACATCCGGTATTTGATCACCCCACCAACCGTATAGGCCAATGCACATGGTTTCATCATAGCGCTCCGTCGGAGCAAGCCGTACAACTGGTTCCCGCCAGATATCGACCACACGAAGGATGACATACTTCTGGTAGTATGGAGAATCTTTCATCTTCGGACTTAAAATCTGATAAGCCAGCAGGCTACCTTCGCGCCACGGACACTTGCGCGCATACGGCTTACTGATCTTTTTGGCCTCCGGCAGGGGCGAAAGCAGCATTTCCTGCGTTTCCCGGAAAAACTGCAGCATGTCCGACAGCCGCTCATTCGGCCCTGCGGCCAAACGCTGCTCAACCGTCTCCTGATATAGCGAAAGGCAGTAGAGCGCCTCCTCCTTCGTCCGGGGCGTCAGTCGGCCGGTCTCCCATTCGCAGATGCCGAGGGAGAGCCAAAACGTGGGCGTGAACAGCAGGTCTCCGTCCTTCGGACAGTAGGCCCGCAGCAGCAGGTCCTCCGTTTCCTCAACGCTCTTCCCGATGGAGATCAGGCTGCGATAGTCCGCCCGGATGTCGCAATAGTCGTCACCTTGTTTGAATTGCTTGCGGAAATTTGACATGGTCGTTCCCTCCGTCAGGTCATATACCGCGTGATTTGGTCATAAACATGATCCAGAGCGTCGCTTTCGCAGGGGAATCCGACCGGATCGTATTCCTTCCCGCGCTCCTGATAAAACGCCTCCCAGCAAAGCGGGCACTTTCGTATATAGTAGCCTTCTTCCACGCCAGAGGAAAAATGCACGAGTTTGGGGTCAATGCCGAGCGCGTGCAGCTTGCAAAACAGCTCTTCTTTTGTCATATATAATCACTCTTTCGTTAGCGGCAGCGCGCCGCACCTTGGCAGCTCCTTGAGCTTGCAGTAAGACACGCTGCTGCGGGAAAAAGGAACCTGCTAAAGATGAAAGTTTCGTCTTTAGCAGGTGGACCTTCAACTCGCCTCCCGCAGCTGCACTGCCGTGCGGAAAGCCTCCAGCAATTCTTCGTAGCTGATATCAAATGAGGGATCATCGATACAGGTAAGATGGTACCCATCCGGCAGCTCCTTTCCGGATACCCAAAACAGCTGCACATATAGCGGCCCATCAACAGGAGAACCCCAGAAATACATATCCGACTCTATTGTTTGTGCCACGCCGCCGACGCTGTCTGCGTAACGTTCGGTCGATATCAGCTGAATGGCGATGCCATCTTCGAATTGCAGGCCCTTCAGTTGTGCCAAACGGGTAAATTCAGAACTCTCACCGCTATTTGTAACGCTGTAGCCGAAATGCAGCATATCATAGCTCACGTCAAAGAATTTGTAATACTTCCCGAAAGTGGTTTTCACAGCGACAGCCTGAATATACCGATTTCCCCACTCTGTTTTGATTTCCATCGTTCGTATCTGATGCCCGTCCAACGTAACCTCAGACACATTCTGGTCGAGGAATGTGTAATGCGGCCAGTTTTCTGTATGGAGCTGATAATAGAGATCCGCAGGAGAAGCAAACCGATAATTTGTTGCCTGCCGGAAATCTTTGAGTGAAGGATAGTATTGCCAAAGGAAAAACAAAGCGGCTCCGGCTGCAATCACCGCAATAACAATCAAGATCTTCTGTAATACTTTTCGCATGGATGTTGCCCTCCTCAGTTTGCACCTGCAGGCAGCGTGCTGAATCATGCCGGAATGAGCCGGACGCTTTCACATTCTCCGTACCGCTGCACGGTTTCATCGATCAGGCTCGTTACACAGATACCGCGGATGAGTTCGTTTTCACATTCCAGTGTGATCAGCTTTGCATTCTCTGTCAGGTAGGCGGGGATATAGCGCCCGCTTCCGAGATCGAATTCTGTTGCGGATAGTGTCTCGGGTGCGTGTTCTGCCTCCGTGCCGATCAATTGGGTCCGCTCTGCGTTGGAGGATGCCAGAGCGAGGCCACTGCAGCGGCGCATGGCACCGGTGCCGCTGTCAAACAGGGCGAAATGCTCTGCCGTTGTTCCGCTTGTGCTGACGGCCGCGATCGTATCGCCGATCTGTACGATGCAGCAGGTCGGGGCGTCGAGCAGAATCTTATCTGCAGCTTCTTTCAGCTCCGCGAGCGGCATGCCCTGCCGGACAATGGCTGCGTCCTCCGTGCTGCATCCTCCGAAAAGACAAGCGGAAAGGAGGACGGCGGCGAACATCAGGAGAAGGGAACGACGGAATATCGCTGCATGGTTGTTTCGCATATGATGTATCTCTTTTTCTGTTGTGTGCTTGCCAAGAATAAAGACTTCAGTATTCTCCTGCCTACTTTTTCAGCCCAAGCCCGCAGGCTCATCCGCCATCACAGAAATATGCAGATCGGGCACAAAAGGGCACCAGACTGGTACTTTGGCATACGCTTTCTCCAGAAGAGTGCAGACTCTGCTGGCTGGAATAGAAATATTTTGGAAATCCATCTCCGTACTGGGGCTGTCAGTCAAATAGACTTCTGCCGACTGAGCATAGGGCAGGCATAGCGAAATGGCATGCCGCAAAATCACAAAGCAGGAGCGAAGCGGAATCCTGGACGGCTGATTTTCGCAAGACGGTGATTCAAGGCTCATAAAAGTTCCCATATTTGTTGTGTCATGGCCATCGAAAATCTCAAAGGCAAGGTCTTCGCTTCCAACAGAGACAAACGGCAACTCCAGAAGGGCATTCGCGCAATCGAAGTTCACGCGGCAATACTCATCTCTCATATTCTCCGTATAAAAGCTCCGGCATGTGCATTTCGCATGATCACAAGGCTTGTCGTACACAAAGCAGCTCTACCACCTTTCCGGTTTCGTTAGCTTCGTAATACATTCCGCGCTGCCGCCAGATAGCACAGACGTTTGCCCGGCTTCAGCTCCTCGTGTGTGGTCGCCATGGCCCACGACAGGGAATCATCAAAAAAATAGCAGTCCTCCGGCAGCGTTTGCAGCGTGTCCGGAATTTCGTCAGGCGCAGCGCGCAGAACAGCGTCGATCGGATATTTCCAATAATTCGGAATAAAAATCCTGTCGCAGGAATGGATGTCCCAAAAGACGTAGAACGGTCCTGTCAACGCCTGCAGTTGACTGATGAGATAGTGACAGGAGACCGGTTCCCGATCGAGCATGCAATCCCACAGGTAACCCGTGTAGCGAAGCCCGTCGGAGAACTGCCTCATGTGCGCGATCCGGTCCTGAAAATAATCGCAGGATGTGTCAACGAATGTGCATAGAAAGAACTGACGAAGGCTGCTTGCCTCTTCGCCGGACAGGATGTCCATGGATACCACCTCTTTTCAGGCCGGTCAATGGCCCCTCAACTCCTATATTTCACCAGAAACGCAAAACGGACAGCTTTTTCCCAAAATGTCGAAAAAAACGCCGGAAGTCCGAATCTCTGCAAACAGAATAAACGATTCTGCGCCGGATGTCAATCCGGAGTTTGGGGCACGTGTTTTGCCTGCCGCATTGCAGTTTTGCCGCTGCGGCGGGTTATGGAACGCAAAAGGACACCCTGACGGTTTCCCTTCACACGATCCTTCCCTCCGTAATTTCCGCCTGGGCAGGTTTTTCGACAGTCTGATTCCTGTCCATTTTTTCGGCCGGATGATCAGCCGGTCAAACAGGAACAGCAGCCCCGGCAGAACGAACAGCACAATATTGCGACGACTTCCAACATCTATACGCATCTGAATTTCAGCTCGAAAGTGGCATCCGCCAATGCAATCATGGGTGTGTACCCATCGCTGTAATGGTCGAACATCCCTCCGATGTCCCTCCGAAAAGAAGCCGAAAACTGACCTGAAATGGCCGGTTTTCGGCTGTGAGAGGGATCGATACATAAGGCTGACAACGCAATAGAAAAAGCCCGCAAACCCAGTCATATCAAGGGTTTGCGAGCCTTTAAGGGGTGGTGCCGGTGGCGGGGGTCGAACCCGCACGGGTTATTAGCCCAACGGATTTTGAGTTATTTGCTTCACAGGGAATACAAACGAACTCAACCCCTTATGGAGGTCGCTAACGGACACCAAAAGCGTTGCAAACAGTACTACTTTTGAAACTGGTGTGTAAAAAAGCTCCGTTTCGTCTGCCATTTCCGTACTTTTCAATTTTGACGGAAATTTTGGATTTTGGAGGGACATCGGAGGGATGTTACCCCCAAACGGAGTACAACAGCACACGCAATAGATTCATAAACCACAAACATATTATAGCGTATTTCTCTGCCATTGACAACACAATTTCAGAAGAAAGAGGTATCGCTATGAAAACACGCGCACATTATGAAAAACTTTTCGCTTCCTATCCTGATGTTGTTACTCTGCCCGAATTTCAAACAATGCTGGGTGGTATCGGTGACAGTACAGCCCGAAAAATCATGCGGGCAAACAAGGTCAAACACTTTTACATAAGATGTACCTATCTTATACCCAAAGCCTGTGTGATAGATTATGTATTGAGCGAAGATTATGCCAAATACAGTAAAACACTCAAAGCGAGGGTTTAACCATTAAGCCATTTGCAGAAATGCAGGTGGCTTTTTTCATACCCGTACATAGCCGCCTGCTTCGCCGCAGGCGGCTAAATCTATGTAAAGGAGGAACCCCATATGGCGAATTGCAAAGTGATCGCGGTGACGAACCAAAAGGGCGGCGTGGGTAAAACCACGACCACCGCTAACCTCGGCATCGGACTTGCCCAGCAAAACAAACGGGTACTGCTCATTGACGCAGATGCGCAAGGCTCTTTGACCCTCTCCCTCGGCTACCCGAAGCCGGATGAGCTGCCCGTTACGCTGGCGGACATCATGCAGAATGTGATCGATGATACCCCTTTCCCGGACGGCTGCGGTATTCTGCATCACGGTGAGGGCGTTGACCTGCTCCCGGCGAACATTGAACTATCCGGTATGGAAATTCGACTGATCAACGCCATGAGCCGGGAAAGCGTGCTGCGGACATATATCAATGCGGTCAAATCCCATTACGACTATATCCTCATTGACTGTATGCCGTCGCTCGGTATGATGCCGATCAACTCACTGGCCGCAGCGGACAGCGTGATCATCCCGTCCCAGCCGTCGTATCTCTCGGCGAAGGGACTTGACCTGCTGATGCAGTCTATCGCAAAGGTCAAGCGGCAGATCAACCCGAAGCTGAAAATCGACGGCATTCTGTTCACGATGGTGGACAGCCGCACTAACGAGGCCAAGGAGATCATCGCATCTCTGCGTGCCCACTACGGCGAAAAGATCCGGGTATTCGGAACGGAAATTCCCTTTTCCGTCCGAGCCGCAGAAACCAGCGGCCGGGGCAAGAGCATCTTTTCCCACGACAAGAACGGCAAGGTCGCCGCCGCATACCGATCGCTGACGAAGGAGGTGTTGGAGCTTGAGCGCAAAACCGAGAGATTTAGGGATGATGCCGCTCGATGACCTGTTCTCCACCGACGAGAGCCGTGCGGAAGCGCAGCTTGAAAAGGTCGTCACGCTGAACCCCGCCGACATCTCCGACTTTCCCAACCACCCGTTCAAGGTCAAGCAGGACGAGGCTATGGCGGAGATGGTAGACAGCGTAAAGCAGTACGGCGTGCTGGTGCCTGCCCTTGTCCGTCCCAAAGCGGACGGCGGCTATGAAATGGTCGCCGGTCACAGGCGAAAATGCGCGGCGACGCTGGCGGGGATCACCGAGATGCCCTGCATCGTCCGCAACCTCACCGATGATGAAGCGACGATCATCATGGTGGACAGCAACTTGCAGCGAGAAACGATCTTACCGTCCGAAAAGGCATTTGCCTATAAGATGAAGCTGGAAGCCATGAAGCGGCAAGGTGAAAGAACAGACTTAACTTCTTCTCCACTGGATAAGAAGTTGAAAGGACTGACCTCTGCACAGCAGGTCAGTCAAAAGAGTGGCGACAGTCAGCCACAGATTTATCGCTTTATCCGTCTGACCGAGCTGATCCCACCGGTGCTTGACATGGTGGACAGCGGCAAGATCGCTTTCCGTCCCGCCGTGGAGCTTTCCTACCTCTCCAAAGAACAGCAGCAGAGCCTATATGACACGATGGAGTGCGAGGACTGCACGCCGTCACTGGCGCAGGCTATCAAAATGAAAGAGTTCAGCCGGGACGGAAAGCTGACGGAGGAAGTCATCCTCTCCATTATGCAGGAGGAAAAGTCGAACCAGCGAGAGCAATTCAAAATGCCGAAAGAGCGTATCAGCAAGTATTTTGCTCCGGGGACGCCCGCACAGAAAATTGAAGATACCATCATCAAGGCATTGGAATTGTACCGCAGGCGGGAACGCCAGCGGGATATGGAACGATAGGCACTACCAAGGGGCAGCCATACCCATTTTCAATGTGTGTACGGCTGTGTCGGCGTGTTCCCCCTCTCCACACCTCACCCCCTCGAAACTACCTGTACTTCCCGAAAAAAGAGATATTACGGCGGCAGCGCTCACAGCTTTGCAGTTTCTGGCAGTGATCCGTACAATGAAAAGGCAAAGGAGGTTTGCGAGTATGAAAAAAGCAAAGATCATCGTCGCTTTAGTGCTGCTGACATTTTCTCTTTCGGGCTGTGCAAATGCAGAACGCTTTGAGGTGTCTGCGCCATCTTCACAGGAAACGGTCACGACTGAGCCAGCACAAAGCACCGTGCCGCAGGAGAGCACGGCGGTTTCTGTTTCGGAAAGTACAGAGATTCCCGCAGAGCGCATAGCAGAACCCAACCCCGTAGAAACAAAGCCGGAGATTTCAGCACCTGCCAAAGAGAAAGCGCCGCCGACCGTCAGCAGCCCCACGGAAACTACCCCGCCGAAAGTATCCGAACCCGAGCCACAGGAAGAACCTGCGGAAACACCGCCGCAGGAGCCTGAACTGCCCGCCGCAGAAGAACCCACAGAGCCGGTGTTTGACATTCAGACTTGGATCGACTACGCCAAAGCCTATGCCGAAAGCGTGGGACTGCGGCTGGAAAGTTCGGCGGTGGATTGCTGGGATAATCCTATTGATGCCGCCGCAGACCGCATCTATCTGGAACGGGATATTTGTTCCCGCCTGAACCGCTATGCGGCAGCCGAAACCATTACGGATGTCTGGGTGTGGTACGAAGCGGTCGGAGCAAACAGTTACCTGATCTATATCGGGTACGCATAATTTCACACACTGAATGGAGCATCGCAGAAATGCGGTGCTTTTTTCATGTCAACAAGGAGGTAAACAAATGAAAGCATTCTATCGAAGGAGCATTTCGGGGTTGTTAGCCCTGCTGATCTGCTCCACTACTATTTGGAGCAGCGGCGTAACCGCCTTTGCAGCATCGTCCTCCGGGGAAACCGCTAAGTCCTACTCTGTGGCATTTCCCAGAGATGGAGATGCCAATTTGGACACCAGCGGCACATGGGGGCACGACGAACTCCACTATATGAACGGCTGGACATCCGGTGAAAAGACTTGGATGACGACGCTGCACACCATCGGGGACTTTAACGGCCCGGCCTGTTACTGCATCGAACCGGGGGTACCCCGTCTGCTGGAAAGAACCTACGCTCGCTACGGCGAAGATTACTGGAAGGACTATCCCTCCGAGTGCAACAGCACCATCGACGCTGACACCATCAAGACTCTGCTTGGGCGGATCATGCAGTACGGCTATCAGGGGAATCTATCCCTTGGCTGGCGTTCTCAGAATGATGCGGATGCCGACAAGATGGCCCACATGATGGCAACGCAGGTGCTGGTATGGGAAACGGTCGTCGGGGAACGGGACGCCAATTTTAATCATATTGACCCCGGCAGTGCTGATGCCGTGAAATCCGTCTATCGGACAAGCCACCCGCTGTACAGCCGCTTCTCTGCTTATTATGACAGCATGGAAGCCAGCGTGAAGAAGCACACCATCGTCCCCAGCTTCATGGCCCGAAGCACCGGCAAGGCACAAACGGTCGAACTGAACTGGGATGGAAGCCGTTATGCGGCTACGCTGACCGATACCAACGGTGTGCTGAGTGATTACACCTTTTCCTCCGAGCAGGCAGGGATCACCTTTGCAACCAGCGGCAATACGCTGACCATCACTGCCGAAGCAGCCCCGGCGGAAACGGTGACGATCTCCGCCACCAAAAACAATACCCGTAAGGGTGTCGTGGTATGGAGCGATGGGCATTACGGCCCTGACGGCACAATGCAGGATGTGGTCACTTACAGTGCCACGATCAGCGATCCCGTCAAAGCCTATCTTAACCTGAAAGTGTCTTACGGCGGCGCCAAGATCATCAAGACAAGTGAGGACGGCAAGGTCGAGGGCATTTCTTTTACGATCACCGGCAACGGCGTGAACAAGACCGTCACGACGGGTGCGGGCGGTGTCATTCAGATCGACAACCTTGCCCCCGGCGTTTACACCGTCACCGAGCAGAACTACGACAAATATGAACCACAGGAGGTGCGCCGTGTCACCGTCGTCAGCGGTCAGGTGACAACGGTCAATTTCAATAATACCTTGAAGCGCGGCACGCTCATCGTGACCAAGACCTCCGAGGACGGCTTGAACGAGGGCGTGAAATTCCACCTCTACGGCACTTCGCTTTCAGGGCTTGCGGTGGATGAATACGCCGTGACCGACAGCGCAGGCAAAGCCGTATTTTCTGATGTGCTGATCGGCACAGGCTACACGCTGGAGGAAGTTGATACGGCGATCCGCTATGTCGTCCCCGAAAAGCAGACGGCGGCGGTGGAATGGAAAACGGTCACGAACAAGAGCTTTACGAACATTCTGAAAAAGTGGAATGTCACCGTTACTAAGAGCGACGCCGAAACGGGTCTGCCGCAGGGCGATGCCACCCTTGCCGGTGCCGTTTACGGTATTTATAAGGGCGACCAGCTTGTGGACACCTACACCACGGATGCCAACGGTCAGTTCACCACGAAATACTATGTCTGCGGCGACGACTGGACCATTCGTGAGATCACGCCCTCCGAGGGCTACCTGCTGGACAACACCGTTTATCCTATCGGCGCAGCGGCGAAGAACTACACCGTGGAATATAACACCACGGCAAGCGATGTGACCGAGCAGATCATCAAGGGCAGAATCGCTATCATCAAACACACCGACGACGGCGAAACCCAACTTGAAACGCCGGAGGTCGGAGCGGAGTTTGCGATTTTCCTGAAAGCCGCAGGCTCTTATGACAACGCCAAGGCATCCGAGCGTGACTATCTGACCTGTGATGAAAACGGCTTTGCCGAAACAAAAGCGTTACCCTATGGCATCTACACGGTGCATCAGACCAAGGGCTGGGACGGTCGTGAGCTGCTTGCCGATTTCGATGTGTATATCGCCAAGGACGGGCAGACCTATCGCTACCTTGCCAACAACCGCAATTTTGAGAGTTATATCAAGATCGTCAAGGTGGATGCCGAAACGGGCAAGGTCATTCCGCTGGCGGGTGCAGGCTTCCGGATCTACCGCCCGGACGGGTCGCTCATCACGCAGACTTTCACCTATCCCGCAGTTACCACCATTGACACCTTTTATACCAACAGCGACGGCTATCTTATCACGCCCGAAAAGCTGGAATACGGCACGGGCTATTCGCTGGTCGAGGTTTCCGCTCCCTACGGCTATACGCTGAACAGCGAGCCGGTCTATTTTGATGTGACCGCCGACAATGCCACGGAGGAAAACGCCGTCACGGTGGTCGAGGTCACAAAGTCGAACACGGCGCAGAAGGGCGTGCTCCGGATCAGCAAGAGCGGAGAGGCCTTTTCTTCCGTCACCGAGGCGGACGGCATCTATCAGCCGGTGTTTGCGGTCAAGGGGCTTGAGGGTGCAGTCTATGAGATCACCGCTGCCGAGGACATCATCACGCCGGACGGCACGCTCCGCTATGCGGCCGGAGCGGTCGTCGATACCGTGACCACCGACGAAACGGGGCTTGCCGAAAGTAAGCCGCTGTATCTCGGCAAATACGAGGTCAAGGAAATCACTGCACCCACCGGCTATGTGCTGAACACCGAAATCCACACGGCAGAGCTTGTCTACGCCGGGCAGGAGGTCGAGATCACCGAAACCGCTGCCGACTTCTGCAACGAGCGGCAGAAAGCCGCCGTTTCTCTGGATAAGGTCTTGGAGCAGGACGAGCGCTTCGGCATCGGCAAAAACGGTGAGCTTTCCGCCGTGACCTTTGGGCTGTTCGCCGCCGAGGAGCTGACCGCCGCTGACGGCAGCATCATTCCTGCCGACGGTCTGCTGGAGATCGTGTCGATGGACGAAAACGGTCACGCTGTCTGCAAGACCGATCTGCCGTTTGGCAGCTATTATCTCAAAGAGTTGTCCACGGACGGGCACTATATCCTCTCCGATGAAAAGTACCCCATCGTGTTTGAGTACGCCGGACAGGACATCGCTCTTGTGGAAATCAAGGTCAACGACGGCAAGCCGATCGGCAACGACCTGATTTACGGCGAAATTCACGGACTGAAAAAGGATGAGGACGGGAACGCCCTCGGCGGCGCCGTAATCGGACTGTTCAAAGCGGACTGCACCGAGTTTACAAGAGAAAATGCCATTTTGACTGCCACCTCTGCCGAGGACGGCAGTTTTTCTTTTACCCGTGTACCTTATGGCAACTGGATCGTGCGGGAGATCGAAGCCCCGACCGGCTTTGTGCTGTCGGAGAAAGCCTATCCCGTGACCGTCGATGCGGACTGTGCGGTGATCGAGGTGGAGATTGAAAATACCCGCATCCGTGGCGCAGTGCAGCTCACCAAGACCGACCGGGACTATCCCGACAACAAGCTGACGGGTGCGGAGTTCACCGTTTACCGTGACAGCAACGGCAACAAGGAGCTGGATGCGGACGATGCACTGCTCGGCACACTCACCGAAACCGGCATCGGCGTTTATGAAATGGCCGATTTGCTCTACGGCGGCTATTTTGTCAAAGAAGCAAAAGCGCCGGAGGGCTTCTATTTGGACGACAACGCCTACTATTTCGAGATCACCGAGGACGGAAAGACCGTGACCGTAGAGAATGAAGCCGGAAGGGGCTTTGTCAATGCGCCGCAGGTCGGCTCTTTGAAAATCATCAAGACTTCTTCAGACGGCAAGGTCGAGGGATTCTCGTTCCATGTCACCGGTCCGAACGGCTATGTCGGCATATTCACGACGGATAAAAACGGCGAGATCATCATTGATGATCTCCGTATCGGGGAGTATGTGGTGTCCGAGGTGTCGGACGTTGCATCTTCTGCCTATGTGCTGCCCGCCGACAAGACGGCATCCGTGTTTGAAGGTGCGGTGACAAAAGTGGAGATGCACAACGAACTCCGTGACACGCCGAAAACCGGGGACGACAGCAATCCCGCCCTGTGGTTTGCCCTGCTCGGTGTTTCCGCTGCGGGTGCTGCTGTGCTGGGCATAGTCGGATTCAGAAAACGCAGAAAGGAGGGTGCGGAATAATGGAGCTGAAAACCATTCTTGCAATCGGGCTGGTCGTATTTATCGTCGGCGCTTTGATCTTCCTGAAGATCAGAGCAAAGAAGAAGTAAGCCTTGGGGCAGCGAAATTCGCTGCCCCTTTTACATATCCCGAAAAACAAAAAGGAGGCAAAAATTATGGTTCATTTCTTCGATTCGGACATAGCGAAAAAATACGGAGTCAATGCGGCGGTGCTGGCCTGCTTCCTTTGGGATTGTATCGAGCAGAAAAGCACCGAGTCGCCGCAGCTCCACGAGGGCAAGGTCTGGATGCGCTGTTCGGTGCAGATAATGACCGGCTTTTTCCCGTTTCTGTCCTATGATGAGATCCGCTACGCCCTGAAACGGCTGGTCAAGGGGCGGGTACTCACCAAGGGACGGTTCAACGAGAGCCACTTTGACCGCACGAACTGGTACGCCTTTACCGAGTTCGGACAATTTCTGATGACGGAAAGCGAGGGACGGACGCAATGAAGGACGGCAGACACATCATTTGGAGCAACGACATTGACTACGACGACTGGCGGGAGGACTTGGAGGAGCAGTATCCCGACCTCACCGAAGCCGAGCGTATGGAGCTGATGTATGAGCTGAACGGCGACTATTTGGACGACGAGCGTTCCAATCTGGACATCCAGCTCTCCCGTCCCATTCTTGTTGTCGGCGATCTGGGGCTTTGGCACGGCCGCCGCATGGGATATAAGGAGATTCCGAGCGGCAATATCCGGGACTGCCTTTACAGCGAACGAGACATGGATTACAGCACTTGGTATGTGGATAAAAACGGTGACTTCCGCTGCGACGCTATCCATCACGACGGCACGAACCATTACCTCTACCGTGCCTATAAGGACGGCGTGAGCGACACGCAGATCGAGAATCTGAAAGAAAAAATCTACCGGGGCATTGCCACCCGTGCGGACATTACAAGAGTGACCCGCAGGCTGGGCGACGAAATCGCCCATGTTTACGGCTTTCCCATCCCCCGCAGGCAGGCGCCGGCGCAGGAGCGATAACGGAGGCAAACGATCATGATGAATATATCAGATACAAGGGACTGCGCCTTTGAAGCCTTTGTTACCAACCTCGGCAAATACAACGAGGGCTGTTTGGTGGGCGAATGGGTCAAGTTTCCCGTGACAAATGAAGAAATGCAGGCGGTTTTCCGGCGCATCGGTATCGGGCGGCGCTATGAGGAATGGTTCATCACCGATTACGACTGCCCGGATACGGCTATCGGCAAGGTGCTGGGCGAATACGAAAGCCTGAGCGAGCTGAACTACCTTGCCGGGCAGATCATGGAGATGCGGGAGAGCGACGAGTTCTGGCAGGCAGTCTTGGACTTGGGCGAGAACACCGGCAGCGTGCGGGAGCTGATCAACCTGACCGAAAATATGGACTGCTTTGATTACCTGCCCGGCGTGTGCAGCGACTATGACCTCGGCTATTATTGGATCGAGGAAAGCGGCTGTTATGATACGGACAAGCTCGGTGCGTTGGCAAACTATATCGACTATGAGGGCTTTGGGCGAGATGTTCGCTTGGAGGAAGGCGGCATTTTCGGTGACAACGGATATGTGCGCTCAAACGGTGGCCGCTTTGTGGACATCTACGACGGTGACATCGAGAATATCCCGGAAGAATATCGGATCAGTTTGCCTGCCGTCCCCGTCCGCTCCGCAGTCCCACGGCAGACGGAACAGCCCGAACGATAAAATTTGCACCTTTGATATTGCCTTGCGGTTTGGGTATAGTATAATAAAAACGATAAGGAAGTGAGCACCGTGAGCGACAATTATTTTGACCTGCCATCCCGCATCGAGGACGCCTTTGCGGAGATCGACAGTGATATTGTGATGGATCTGCTGAATACCGACGAGGACTACGCCGTGCTTTCCGACCGCATGGATAAGCTGAAAACGCAGTACCCCGTCATTGACAAAATGAACGAGGACAGCGGCGAGATCCGCATGACCGCAGAGGAGCATCGGGCGTATGTGGACTATCTGAACCTTGCCCGCCAAATGGAGGACATGGAGCGGCAGCACATCTACTTCCGCGGACATACCGATGCCGTGGCGTATCTAAAAAAAATCAAAGCAATATAAGTACGATGAAAGCGGTGCAGAGAACTCTGTGCCGCTTTTCTGTTAGCAGAAACACAAAGTGAGTCGAAAAAGATGCTATACACAAAAAGTTTTTCTTGAATTTCAGCAAAAACTATTGACCGTGATGGCATTTTTGGCTATACTAATAGCAAGGAGGCGATACCATGATCGTTAGACCCTACTATTTGGATCTGCTGAAAACTTATCGGGATGTTCCGCTGGTGAAGATCCTTGCCGGAATCCGCCGCTGTGGAAAATCGACCATTTTGGATATGCTGAAAGACGACCTGCTCGGCAGCGGCATTGCGGCAGACCATGTGATCCAGCTGCGCTATACCTCGGAAGAGCTGGACGACAGCATGACCGCCAAGCAGATGTATCGGGATATAAAAGAAAAAATGACCGACAGCGAACGCTACTATCTTCTGCTGGACGAGGTGCAGGAGGTGGACGGCTGGGAAAAGGCAGTCAACAGTCTGCTGGAGGATTCCAATACCGACATTTATGTGACAGGCTCCAATTCCAAGCTGATGTCCAGTGAGATCTCCACCTATCTGACGGGGCGTTATATCTCCATTCCCGTTTTTACCCTGTCCTTTGCCGAATATCTGGAGTTTAAGAAGGACAGCAGCCGCACGCCGAAAGAGCTTTTGAACGAGTATATCCGCATGGGCGGTTTCCCCATCGTTGCGCTTGGGAACTTTGATGAGCGTTCGTCCTACCAAATCGTCGAGGGTATCTACAATTCCGTTATTACAAGTGACATCACCAAGCGGCACAATATTACGAACTTCGACCTGTTCAACCGTGTGGTAAAGTATGTCGTAGAGAATGTCGGCAAGACTTTTTCTGCCAACGCCATCGTGAAATTCATGAAAGGCGAAGGGCGCTCCCTCTCGGTGGAAGCGGTCTATAATTATCTGGAGTGGCTGGAAAAGGCGTTCGTGATCTATCGCTGCCAGCGGTACGATATGCAGGGCAAGACCGTCTTGAAAACGCAGGAGAAGTTCTATCTTGCGGACGCTTCTCTCAAATACTGCATGATGGGCTTTAATCCGAAATCCGTTGCCGCTATGCTGGAGAACATCGTGTACTTTGAGCTTCGTCGGAAGGGCTATGATGTGTATATCGGCAAAAACGCCACCAAGGAGATCGATTTCGTAGCCGTGCGGCGGGACGAGCGTATCTATGTGCAAGTGTGCCGCAATATGCCGGAGGAGTCTGACCGTGAGGTTGCCAACCTGCTTGAAATCAAAGACCATTACCCGAAGTATGTGGTGACGATGGACGAACTGGCCGCAGGCAATATCAACGGTGTCAAGATCGTGCATCTGGCGGATTTTTTGTTAGCTAAGGATTATTGAACTTGAGAAAGGATGTGACAAATATGGCAGAAAGAAAATATCAGTTTGAACGATTGACACCTATTGACAATATGGATTTGGATGTTTACGAAGAGGCAATAGATTATGTCTTTGATAATTCTGATATAAAGAATGTTGCGATTTCCGGCGCTTACAGTGCAGGCAAAAGCAGCGTCTTGGCTTCATACAAGAAAAACCATAGTAATTTGCGCTTTCTGCATATCTCTCTCGCACATTTCAAATCTCCCGATCAAGAAGATGAGACAGAAATAAAGGAATCTGTATTAGAAGGTAAAATTCTCAACCAACTGATACATCAAATTCCGTCAGAAAAAATACCTCAAACCAATTTCAGAGTAAAGAAAAAGGTAAACACAAAAAGTGTTATTAGGCTAACAATCGGAGCGGTATTATTCCTCGTTTCCACTATTTATTTTTTCTGCTTCGATATGTGGAAAAACTATTTAAGTTCTCTACCTGACAATTGGTTCAAAACCATATTAACACCATCCACACATCAATACGCTTTGATGGTAGATGGAGTTTTAATGGTGGCGCTACTTTCATTCGTTGTATATAGATTGATAAGTGTGCAGAAAAACAAAAATATCTTTCGCAAGCTGAACTTGAATGGCAATGAAATCGAAATTTTTGAAGAAAGCGATGATTCTTATTTCGATAAATACCTCAACGAAGTATTGTATCTGTTTGAAAATGCAGATGCAGATGTAATTGTATTTGAAGATATGGATCGCTTTAATGCAAACAAAATTTTCGAGCGACTCCGTGAAGTAAATACACTTGCTAATATCCAATTGCAGAAAGAAAGCAAAAAGGTACTCCGTTTTTTCTATTTGCTCCGCGACGATATATTTGTTTCAAAAGACCGGACCAAGTTTTTTGACTATATTATCCCGGTTGTTCCGGTTGTGGATAGTTCCAACTCATACGATCAGTTTATCTCTCATCTCAAAAGGGGCGGAATATTTGAGAAGTTCAATGAAAGTTTTCTGCAAGGGTTATCACTTTATATTGACGACATGCGTCTTTTGAAGAATATCTACAATGAATTTGTAGTTTATTACAACAGGCTAAATATTACTGAACTTGATTGTAATAAAATGCTTGCCATTGTCGCTTATAAAAATCTATTTCCGCGCGACTTTGCCGATCTGCAACTTAATCAAGGTTTTGTATATGCTCTTTTCAATAAAACAGACGAGTTTATCAAATCTGAAATAACGGAAATCGAAAAGGCTATTGAGGGAAAACAGAATAGAATTACCTTATCTCAAAATGAGCACCTTGTCTCTATGAGAGAATTAAATGTTGCATTTGCAGACAAATATTTAAGAAATTACAGTTGGTCACAGTACAATGACAGCGATTTATCCGATTTTGTAATGAACTATTTGCATGGAGATAATAAGAGCGAATATATGTCCCGCAAACAGGCGCTTGAAGATAAACTGCATGAGAAGTGTGATGAATTAAATCAGGAAATCATCAACTTGGAGCAAAAGATAATTGAAATCAAAAATAGGCAACTTCATCAAATTATTACACGGGATAACATCGATACAATATTCTCCATTACCAGCACAAATGAAATTGGAAAAGTAACAGAATTTAATGAGATAAAGAGCAGCGAATACTTTGACCTCTTAAAATATTTGATTCGCAATGGGTACATCGATGAAACCTATGCCGACTATATGACTTATTTTTACGAGTATAGTCTTAGTCGTATTGATAAAACTTTCCTGCGCAGCGTAACTGATAAAAAGGCAAAAGAATACACCTATAAATTAAAAAATCCAAAGTTAGTTGTTTCACGCCTTAGATTAGTGGATTTTGATCAGGAGGAAACGCTCAATTTTGATTTGTTCACTTATTTGCTTCAAACTTCTCGTATAGACTATATCGAAAGATTGATTGATCAACTGAAAGGCACAAAGAATTTCAAGTTTGTTGGGGCTTATTTTGATGTGACAACAGAATTGCCAGCTTATATTAAATGCCTTAATCTGAGATGGTCAGAAATCTTTTCAACAGCTCTTAACGAAAAGTTATTGACCGAAAAGCAATTACGCAGGTATTCAATATTTTCTCTTTACTACTCTGACGATGAAATTGTTAAACTGATAAATAAAGATAATTGTCTATGTGATTACATTTCTAATGCACGCGACTACCTTGCAATAGATAATCCTGAAATTGACAGGCTGATTCAGCGCTTCATTCTACTTGGCGTATGCTTTATAGGTTTTGATTATTTAGAATTGAACAAAGACTTATTTCATGCCGTTTATAAAGAATCCTTGTATGAAATCAATGCAGAAAATCTGCAACTCATTCAAAGGGAAATCTTGGGATCAAAGAATAAGGATGACTTCATTCACAAGAATTATACGGTTTTATGTTCAAATTCAGATTCCGCTATAACTCAATATGTTAATCAAAATATCAATAAGTATTTTGACGTTATTTTGAAAATAAGCAACGGAACGATCTGCGATGAAGAAAACGTAGCTGTTGCTGTATTAAATGACACCAATCTCACTACTGAGCGAAAACAACATTATATCTCTGGCCTGCGGACAACCATTACTTTTATAAAAGAAATTTCAGATAGTTCTCTGTGGTCATCGTTGTTGGATGCCGATTTAGTACAGTATTCAGAATGTAACATTATGGAGTGCTTTAATGCCATAAGTATAAATGAAAGTGTTATTTCTTATATTAACAGATCTGATACTGATTTGGATTTTTCAAAGACGGAATATGATGAAAAGGCCAAAGGAAAATTATTCGATAGTGTGGTTATCTGCAATAATCTCGACAACTCAAAGTACAAACAAATATTAGTGTCATTGCCGTTTATTTATGATCAATTTGATATCGCAGAGATTCCTGATGATAAGATTGCTATTTTAATCGATACAGACATTATCAGAATGACAGCTGATAACTTAAAATTTATGCGTGAAAACTATCCAAATCGAAAAGATTATTTCATTGGAAAGAACATAGAAAAATATGTTGAAATAATGGACGACGATCTGTTTTCACGAGATGAATTGTTAGCGATACTTACTTGGCAGATCAGTGATGCACTAAAAATAACGTTGCTTGGATTTACTGACGAAGAAATATCAATAATCGGAAAGAATTATTCTCCTACTGTATGTCTACATATTCTCAGCAGTAATTTTGCAGAGTCTGATTTGCACGATTTATTTTCATCATTTGAACAATGGGATAGTTCTGTTCAGACAAAAATTTTTGATTATGCTGTAAGATATATAGCAAGAATTATTGATGACCCAAACTCCGCTTCTCAGAAGCTAAAAAACAACCTTCTCGATTCAGAAAGCGTGAATCGGGATGAGAAGATCGATCTTTTCATAGCAATGATGCCCAGTCTATGCGAAAACAGCATAAAGGAATTTCTTACCTTGCTTAACTTAACAGACTATCTCAAAATATTTGATACGCGCAGCAGACCGAAATTTGAAATCAATGATGAGAATGAAAAACTACTTGCTGCTTTTAAGGAAGCCAATATGATCGATAATTATGAAGAAAGTTCCGAAAAGGAGGGATATTACAAAATCACACGACCCAAACCAGCAGCAAAGACACTGCCAAAAGAACTATTATAGTTTGGTAGTCATATTATTACATAGCCGAGAGGTTTTCTTTACGAAAGCCCCTCGGCTATTTTTATGTCAGAACGGAGGTGAAACATATGCCATATATCCCGCCGGAGGTGGTGGCGCAGGCCCGTGAGATGGATCTGCTGACCTATCTGCGGACTTATGAGCCGCAGGAGTTGGTGCATTTCGGGGGCAGCACCTACTGCACCCGTGAGCACGACAGCTTAAAAATCTCCAACGGCAAATGGTGCTGGTTTTCCCGTGGGATCGGCGGCTATTCTGCGCTGGACTATCTCATCAAGGTCAAAGAGATGCCCTTTACGCAGGCAGTTGAAACCATCATGGGAAATCTTGCGGCGGCACCGCCCGCCTTTGCCCCGGCTCCGAAAGCACCGAAAGAAAAGGTGCTCCTTTTGCCGCAGGTCAACCGCAGCGCCACCCATGCCGTCGAATACCTGCACCGCAGAGGAATCGATTATGAGCTGATCGATTTCTGCATCAAGACCGGCCGCCTTTATGAAAGCTACCCCTATCATAATGTGGTGTTCGTCGGGATGGATGCGGACGGCAAGCCCCGCTACGCCAATCAGCGAGGGATCGGCTCGGACTTCATCGGGGATGCCAACGGCAGCGACAAGCATTATTCCTTTGGGATTCCTGCGGTGGCTGCAAGCGACACACTCCACATGTTTGAGTCGGCGGTGGATCTGCTGTCCTACGGGACGCTGCAAAAGCTGGACAGTAAGGACTGGCGCAGTGAAAACCTGCTCTCCCTCGCCGGGGTCTACAAACCAAGGGCAAAAATCGAGGAAAGCAGTCTGCCCGCCGCACTGGTACGGTATCTTTCCGAGCATCCCCATATCCGCCGTGTGGTGCTGCGGCTCGACAACGACGCCACGGGACGGATCGCCGCAGAAACCATCAAGACCCTGCTGCCGAGAAAGTATGCGGTCACAGTAGACATCCAGCCGCCCCCGCAGGGCAAGGACTACAACGACTGCCTTTGTATGCGGCTGGGATTGCCCATTACCAAGCGCAGAGAAAGGAGCAAAGAACGGTGAGTGACTTGATGAGTCCGGGACGGCGCATCCGGCACTATCGTATGCTGCGGGGCATGACGCAAAAGGCGCTGGGCATCGCCGCAGGCTTTCCACCCGAAACCGCTGACATCCGCATCGCACAGTATGAATCCGGTGCAAGAACACCGAAACACGCTCTGCTCTGTGCGCTGGCGGATGCGTTGGGTGTTCTCCCCTCGGCGCTGGACATTCCCCACATAAAAAGCCGTGAGGTGCTGAACCAACTGCTGCTTGCGCTGGAGGATGAATACGGGCTGACGGTCACGATTACGGAAAACAACGAAAGGAGCATTTGCAATGGAAAATGAAAAGAAAATCAAAGTAGTTCTGCTGGAGCCGGGCAAGCTCGCCCGTGCGACCGAGATTGACGCATCCCTTGCCGGAATGCAGAAAACGGTGGGCGGTCTGATCGAGCCGTTCTATCCCTTTGAGGAGCAGGTTTGCATCGTCTGCAATGAAGAAAGCAAGATCAACGGGATGCGCCCGAACCGCAGTGTGAAGAACGACGACGGCGTGATGGTGGATTTCATCTTCGGCCCCGCCTTTGTCTGCGACTGCCGAGGCGAAAATCTGGACAGTCTTTCAGACGAGCAGATCGACCGCTACGGCAAGATGTTCCGCTATCCTGAACACCTTGCGCGGGTGAACGGCACGCTGTTCGGTATCCCATACCGTCCGCAGCCGGAGCAGGAGCGGTGATGTTATTTCGGTCGGTGGCAAAATGTTCGGCCTATGGGACGAACGCCATGCACTGTACCAGCAAGCATCGCCGTTGTGATACCACAACGGCACTTGTCAGGGAAATCCCTGAAACCCTTTCGTCCCCGTCTGAATGGCGGACGATAATTTTATACCCGAAAGGAGGTCACAGCCGGTGAACGAACCCATGACCTTTTTGGACTTTTTCAGCGGTATCGGCGGTTTCCGCAAGGGCTTTGAACTTTGCGGCATGGTCTGCAAAGGCCACTGCGAGATCGACAAATTCGCAGACCGCAGCTACCGTGCGATCCACGATATTAAGGAGGATGAATGGTATGGCGAGGACATCACCAAAACCGAGCCCGCCGACCTGCCGAGAGTCAACCTCTGGGCAGGCGGATTCCCGTGTCAGGACATTTCTGTATCTGGCCGGCAACGAGGGCTTGCAGGCAAGCGAAGCTCTCTCTTTTTTGAAATCGTTAGACTCCTCAAAGGCACGCCTGCCGAGGATCGACCCGAATGGCTTGTCCTTGAAAATGTTAAAAATATGCTCTCCGTTAATCGAGGATGGGACTTTGCGACCGTTCTCCATTCGTTGGCCAAAATCGGCTATCATATCGAATACGGACTGCTTAATTCACGCTTCCACGGCGTTCCGCAAAACCGGGAACGCATCTACCTTGTCGCTTATCGACATTTTAGAGCCGAGGGTGGACGAAAAGTATTTCCTGTCACCGCAGGCGACGGCAAGACTCTTATACAGCTGATCGGCGGTACGCAGGGCAAACGGGTCTATGACCCCGCAGGCGTAAGCTGCACGCTGATGAGCGAGGGCGGCGGCTTTGCCGGACGCACGGGAATGTACTTCATCGACCTGTGCAAAGGCGAACCGAGGCTGACCGAACACGCCCGCTGCATCAAGGCAAGGTATGACAGCGGCATTACCAACCACAGCGGCGACAAAAGCGGCGTTCTCTGCATGAGTGGCGAGTGCCCGGACCGCGCCGAAGAAACGGCACTCATTCAGCTGAAGCGTGGTGATCCGAAAATTTTGGAGCAGGAGCACACCAAATACCTGATCGCAGGCTATGACAAGATCGGGGTCAGCAACCGGGGCGAAAGCTCCGGTATTTTTTATGGCTGCCGTGCCGTCCTCACTCCCGACCGGGAAAACAAGCGGCAGAACGGACGGCGCTTCAAGGAATGTGGCGAACCTGCCTTTTGCCTGAACACGCAGGACAAGCACGGCGTTTATCTCTGCGCCTGCGATTCCTGCGAGTACGCTTTGCCCGTAAAGCGGGCAAAGGAGGCAGATCAGAGCAAACCTGAAAACCGCTCCACACTTCCGCTTGGCTGCGGACGCATCCGCAAGCTGACGCCCCGTGAGTGCTGGCGGCTGCAAGGTTTTTCAGATGATATGTTTGACCGGGCCGCTGCCGTCAATTCCGACGCCCAGTTATATAAGCAGGCGGGCAACGGCGTGACGATCCCCGTTGTGTATGCGGTCGGCAAACGGATCGTCGAAATACAAAACGAATTAGATAAGGAGTGCCTATGAGAAAACGCAATGTTCACATTCAATTCTGGCTGGACAAAAAGGAAGCCGAGGCGTTTCAGAAGAAGGTCAAGAAAAGCGGACTTTCCCGTGAAGCGTATCTTCGGCACTTGGTAAACGGTCTTGAACCACAGGACGCACCGCCGCCCGACTATTACGCCATGATGCGGGAACTGCATGGGATCGGCAACAACCTCAATCAAATCGTCGCAAAAGCCCATACCCTGAACGCACTGGATGTGCAGCGATACGACGAAAACTGCCGCAAGCTGGACGAAGCTATCAAAACGATCACCGCCGCAGTCATCCTGCCCCGCCCGATGAAGTGATGCTCCTATGGCAACAACTTCGATCTGGCGGGTAAAAGGTTGGCTCGGCAAGGTGGTGATCTATGCGGAAAATCCCGAAAAGACGGCAAATCCCAAATTCTACGCCGACCGGGAACTGAACGAGCAGGACGGGCAGCAGCTTTCCGATGTGATCCGCTATGCCATAAATTCGGAGAAAACGCAGGAAATGGGCAGCGAGGACGGCGCACCGCTCCACCGCTTTGTGTCGGGCATCAACTGCTCTCCCGCCACCGCCCGTGACGAAATGCTTGCCGTGAAAAAGCGGTTCGGCAAGGAGGACGGCACGGTGGCCTACCACGGCTATCAGTCCTTTGCCCCCGGCGAGGCCACGCCCGAACTGGCGCATGAGATCGGCGTACAGCTGGCGACCCGGCTATGGGGCGACCGCTATCAGGTGATCGTCGCCACCCACCTTGACAAAGAAAATCATCTGCACAATCACTTTGTGCTGAACACAGTTTCCTTTGCGGACGGCATCAAATACCATCGCACCCGCAAGGACTATCACGAGATGCAGACGGTTTCCGATGCGCTTTGCCGGGAATACGGACTGTCGGTCATCGAACACCCGCAGCAAGGTCGGGGCAAGCAATACGGCGAATGGCGTGCCGAGCAGGAACAGCGCCCCACTTGGCGCGGGCTGATTCGCACCGACATTGACGAGGCGATACGGCAGGCCATGACCGAGCGGCAGTTTTTTGATGCCTTGCGGAAAAAGGGCTATACGGTAAAAGTCGGCAAGGATATTTCAGTCAGGCCGCCGGGAAAGGAACGGTTCGTGCGCCTGATGCGCAATTTCGGTGAGGACTACTCTCTGGATAACATCCGCAAGCGCATTTTATCCCAAGGCCGCCCCGAACGAAGAACATCGGAGCAAAAGCCGGAGATCCTGCGGGTCAGGCTGATCGGCAGACTGAAAACCGCCCGAAAACTGACCGGCTTTCGGGCGCTGTATGTTCACTACTGCTATCTGCTGGGCCTCTTCCCGAAGAACCGTCCGCAGCAAAGCAGAAAACGGATGCGCTTTCTCTTGCGGGAGGATCTGTTGAAGCTGGACGCCATCACCGCTGAAACACGGCTGCTCATCGGGCATCGGATCGATACCGCCGAGCAGCTTTTTTGCTACCGTGACGAGGTGAACGGAAAAATCGAAGCCCTGACCGAGAAACGCACGCAGCTTTATAAAGCACAGCGGACGGCAGCGGTGAAGTCCGATCCCGCAAAAGCGGCGGAGGTCAAGACGCAGATCGCCGCACTCTCCAAAGAGCTTGCCACGCTGCGGAAGGAGGTGGTTTTATGTGACAGCATTGCCGAGCGCTCCGGCGTGATCCAAGAGAAAATCAAAGCCGTCCGGGAGGACGAGCAACCCGAAAGAAAGGAGAAAACCGACCATGTACAATTCCGGTGACGCAGCGGAGCAAGTCGTGCGGATCAGCTTGGAGGGTACGGAAGTTGCCCTGAAGCTGACCGGCTCGGCGGCAAAGAATATCGCCGCTATGCTCTATGCTGTCTGGAAAAACCGAGATAAGAACAAGACCAAAGGTCACCAGCGGCTTTCTGCCATGCTCAAAAGCGGCAAGGAGCTGAAAGTGTTCACCGTCAGCGAGGAGCACCTGAAACAGTTTGCGACCGAGGCCAAGCGGTACGGCGTTGTCTACTGCGCCCTGCGGGGGAAAGAGCGCTCCGCTGACGGTATGGTAGACATTATGGTGCGTGCCGAGGATGCGTCCAAGATCAACCGCATCGTGGAGCGCTTCAAGCTGGCGACGGTCGATACCGTTTCCATCAAGCGGGACATCGAGCAGTCCAAGGCGGACAAAACCGCCCCGTCTGCCCCTGAGCAGGAGAAGCCCGACAAGGCGGCGGATGACCGCCTGCTGGATGACCTGATGGGCGCACCCGTTCAAAAGGAGGAACGCGCATCCCCAAACCCCGCGGCGGCAAAGACGGAGAAATCCCGTCCGTCCGCGCCTACCTCCGAGAAGCAAAGCAGAACCGCCGAGGGTACTGCTAAATCTCCCGAAGAACGCCCCTCTGTCCGTGAGGAGCTGCGGGAAATTCGGGAGAGCAGGCAGAAAGAGGCGGCAAAGTCGAGCATTTCCGAACCCACCCCGTCGAAAGAGCCGAAAAAGCATCCGGCCACTACCCACAAGCAGCCGTCCCGAAAAAAAACGAAGAAAGCAAAGGAGCGATGACCCATGAGCAATTTTGACGATATTTTTGAATCCGCCCCGCAGACCGACGAATTTGACAAGGAGGCGTGTGCGGCAAAGAAAAAGGCGGAGCGTGACGAGCTTTACGCTTTGGCCGATGCCACCGCCGAGGCGGTCTGTGCAGACGGCGGCAAGTTCCGTGAGTATCTGGATGTGCAGGCGGCTTTCCGCAACTACTCTGCCACCAACGCCCTGCTGATCCTTGCCACGAAGCCGGATGCCTGCAGGCTGGGCGACAAAGATTTCTGGCGGGATCAGGGCGTGTATATCAAGCGGCAGGAGTTCGGCCGCCCCATCAAGATCGTCGAGTCTAACGGCGAGTACACCCGTGACGACGGCAGCATCGGCGTGTCCTACAACATCAAGCGGGTCTATGACATCTCGCAGACCACCGCCGGAACGAGAGCGCCGCAGGCGGTTTCCCATGACGCACGGGCACTGCTGAACGCCTTGATCTACAAGCGCCCTGCGTCGGTGCAGTCCGTGGACGAGCTGCCGAACGGCATGGCTGCCGTGTACGACCGTGGGCAGAACGCCGTTTTCGTCCGCCGTGGGCTTTCGGCAAACGACCTGTTCTGCGGTCTGTCCAAAGCACTGGCGCAGGCGGAGCTTGCCCGGACTGGCAAGGAATACACCGAGGAAAACGCCGGTTTCAAGGCGCAGTGCGTTTCCTATATTCTCGGCAAAGAGTTCGGTGTGGATGTGAGCGGCTATGCTTTTGAAGCGCCTGCCGACTTCCTGCACACCGATGACCCGCAGACGATCCGTGCCGAGCTGACCGACATCCGGAACACCGCCTATGATATTTCCGCAAGGATGATGCGGTCGCTGGAACAGAGCAAAGCACCCCGCCTGAGCGATCAGGAGCGATGAATATGGGGAAACAGGAAAAACGGGTATTGACCCTTGACCGCTACGAACATGGCGTTGTAGTCAATGCCCTCAATGAAATGCGGAACGATCTGCTGGAGGAAGAACGCCCCACCGACATTGTTGACGAAGTTCTCTTGAAAGTGATCGATGCGCCCGCAAAGAAAGTACGGCGCAGGAGCGATGAAGAAAGAGAATAACCACTTTGTCCTCTGCCTGTTCGGTATTCTCCCCGTGGTGTGGCTGGGGCTGCTGATCGCCCCTGCCGCCCACGGCGGTCTGCCGGAGATCATCGCACGGTTTCCGGCAGTAATGAACGCCCCATTTCATATTGAGCTTTGCGGGGACAGCCTGAAAACTGTCCTCGTTCTGCTTTGTGCCTACGGGCTTGCGGTGGGTGTCATTCTGTCATCCCGCCGCAATTACCGCCGGGGTGAGGAACATGGTTCGGCCAAGTGGGGCTCGGCCCGAACCGTCAACCGAAAATACCGGGCAGCCGCGCCGGAGGCCAACAAGATCTTCACGCAGAATGTCCGTATGGGTTTGGACGGGCGGAAACACCGCCGCAACCTCAACACGGTCGTTGCCGGCGGCAGCGGCGCAGGCAAAACGAGATTTTACGCAAAACCGAATCTCTGCCAAGCCAACACGAGCTTTACTGTGCTGGACCCAAAGGGCGAGCTGCTGCGCAGCACGGGACACCTGCTGCGGCAAAAGGGTTATGAGGTGCGGGTGCTGGATCTGCTGAACATGGAGAAAAGCCACTGCTATAATCCGTTTGTCTATCTGCGAGACGATAATGATGTGCAGCGGCTTGTGACCAATCTGTTCAAAAGCACCACGCCGAAAGGCAGTCAGTCCAATGATCCCTTTTGGGACACGGCTGCGTCTATGCTCCTGCTGGCTCTCATTTTCTATCTGAAATACGAAGCGCCGCCCGACGAGCAAAACTTTCCGATGGTCATGGAAATGCTGCGTGCGGCGGATGTGCGGGAGGACTGCGACGAATACACCTCGCCGCTAGACGAGCTGTTTGAGCGGTTGGAGATGCGGGAGCCCGACCATATCGCCGTGAAGTATTACAAGGACTACCACTCCGGCAGTGCTAAAACGTTGAAATCCATTCAAATCACGCTGGCGGCGAGGCTCGAGAAATTCAACTTATCCTCGCTGGCGGCGCTGACCGCTACGGACGAGCTGGATCTGCCATCCCTCGGAGAAAAGAAAGTGGCGCTCTTTGCCCTGATCCCCGACAATGACACCAGCTTTAACTTTTTGGTCAGCATCCTGTACACCCAGCTTTTTCAGCAGCTATTCTATCTGGCCGACCACAAATACGGCGGCAGTCTGCCCGTCCCCGTTCACTTCTTGATGGACGAGTTCAGCAATGTCAGCTTGCCGGAGGACTTCTCCAAGATCCTTGCGGTCATGCGCTCCCGCAATGTGTATGTGTCGATCATTCTGCAAAATGTAGCGGCACTCAAAGCGCTGTTTGAAAAGGAATGGGAGTCAATCCTCGGCAACTGCGATGAGTTTCTTTACCTCGGCGGCAACGAAACATCGACCCACAAGCTGATCTCGGAATCCTATCTCGGCAAATCCACCATCGATACCAACACCTACGGCAAATCATCCGGGCGCAACGGCAATTACAGCACGAACTATCAGATCAGCGGCAGAGAACTTCTGACGCCGGACGAGGTGCGTATGCTGGACAACCGTTACGCCCTTTTGTTTATCCGTGGTGAGCGTCCGGTGATGGACGAGAAATACGACATTCTGAAACACCCGAACATTGCACTGACCGAGGACGGCGGCGCAGCGCCCTATGAACACGGCGGGACGGAAAATGCCGTTGCAACGCTCTCGTTTGCAGGCGCTGCCGCCGAAACGCTGTCTGAACTAAGTGAACCCATACCCGATTATGAGCTTCTTTCCGACGAGGATATAGAGGCTCTTTTTTAATTCAATTCAAGGAGGATGAACCCATGAAGAACACCAAAAAGACCGCAAACAAGCTGCCTGTGCCCGGCAAGGTCAAAAAGGGCTTTCGTTTCTACTGCGCCGCTGTGCTGTCGGTCGCTCTTGTGCTCGGCTGCTCCGTGACGGCCTTTGCCGCCAATGACCCGATCGCCGTTGTGAACAATCTGAGCGATTTTATTTTCGGCCTGATCCGTGCGGTCGGACTGATCCTGCTCGGCTGGGGCATCGTGCAGGTGGGGCTTTCGTTCCAGTCCCACGATCCCAGCCAGCGCAGCAACGGCTTTCTCACCCTTGCGGGCGGCATTGTCATTACCTTTGCCAAAGAAATTCTCAACCTGATCACGGGCTGAAAGGAGGCCACGGATGGAAAAGTGCGAGTGTTATATCCACTCTCTGAAACAGGGAGAAACCCATGTGCTCGGTGAGGCGACGATCCTCAAACGCATCGGGGACAACGACTACCTTGCCGAATACAACGGCGTGAAGTGCCACGCCATATTCAATCCATTTGCCGGGCGCTACTTTGTGGATGATGTGTACGGTGTGATCCGCAACACGCCCGACCGGGACAGCCGATAAATGATACGGCGCACGGGGCAGGTCACTTCGGCCTGCCCCTACTTGCCGGAAAGGAGGAAGCTGTGAAGAAATACAGCATTATTTACGCAGACCCGCCTTGGCGGTACAAGGTCTATTCTAAAAAGGGACTTGGGCGCTCCGCCGAATCCCATTATCCGACGATGGAGCTGGAAGATATACGGGCGCTGCCGGTCGGTACGCTTGCCGCAGACGACTGTGTATTGTTTCTATGGACAACGATCCCGCTGCTGCACGACTGCTTTTCAGTCATGCGCGCATGGGGCTTTTCGTATAAGACGGTGGCTTTCGTGTGGATCAAGCAGAACCGCAAGTCCGATGGTCTGTTTTGGGGCATGGGACACTGGACGAGAGCCAATGCGGAGTTCTGTATGCTTGCTACCAAGGGACACCCGAAACGCCGCTCGGCCGGTGTGCATCAAGTCATCCTCTCCCACATTGAGGAACACAGCAAAAAGCCGGAAGAAGCAAGGCGGCGCATTGTTGAGCTGATGGGCGATCTGCCCCGCATTGAGCTGTTCGCCCGTCAGAAAGCGGACGGCTGGGTTGTTTGGCGCAACGAGGTCGCCTGCGATATTGCACTGACGGGAGGTGAGCCGAATGTCGGATAACTGGATCGTCCAGAATCTCGAAAGCGCCTTGGAAACATGGAACGAAAAGCTGGCGGAGATCTGGCAGCTCATTACGCAGTCGCCGGAGCAGTTCAAGGGCGGCACGATCTGGAATGTGATCGTCGGCATCCACGGTGCGGTGCAGGCCATCGGTCTTGCGCTGCTCGTTTTGTTCTTTGTTGTGGGCGTGATGAAAACCTGCGGCTCCTTTGCGGAACTGAAGCGGCCGGAGCACGCCTTCAAAGTGTTCATCCGCTTCGCCCTTGCCAAAGCCGCCGTCACATACGGCTTGGAACTGATGATCGCCCTGTTCAACATCGTGCAGGGGCTGATCTCCACCATCATGAACGCCGCAGGCTTTGGAGCGGCGCAGGAAACCGTGCTGCCTGCCGAGATCGTGACCGCCGTGGAGGACTGCGGCTTTTTTGAAAGCATCCCGTTGTGGGCAGTAACCTTGATCGGCGGGCTGTTCATTACGGTTTTGTCGTTCATCATGATCATGACCGTGTACGGCAGATTTTTCAAACTTTATCTCTACACGGCCATTGCGCCGGTCCCGCTCTCGGCCTTTGCGGGCGAGCCGTCGCAGAACATCGGCAAGAGCTTCATCAAGAGTTATGCCGCCGTTTGTTTAGAGGGTGCGATCATCGTTCTGGCCTGCATCATTTTCTCGCTATTCGCATCCAGCCCGCCCGTCGTCGATCCCGATGCGGCGGCGGTGACACAGGTGTGGTCGTATGTGGGCGAGTTGGTTTTCAATATGCTGGTGCTCGTCGGCGCAGTCAAAATGGCCGACCGTGTTGTGCGTGAAATGATGGGACTGTAAAGGAGGAAGAAATTTGGAAGTAAAAATCAATCGGGAGATTCGCAACTATACGGAATCCATGTTTTTCGGGCTGTCCATGCGGCAGTTCGTTTTTTCTGTCTTGGCGATCCTCGTCGCCGTGGGGCTGTACTTTTTGCTGAAACCCCATTTCGGGACGGAAACCGTCAGTTGGATGTGCATTCTCGGTGCCGCACCCTTTGCGGCGCTGGGCTTTATCACTTATCACGGCATGACCGCCGAGCAATTTCTCTGGGCGTGGCTGCGCTCGGAGCTGTTAGAGCCGAAAGAGCTTCGCTTTGAGGCATCGAACCTCTACTATGAAGCACTCAAAGACAAATTGGAGGGAGGAAAATCATGATCAAAACGCTGAAAAACCTGTTAAAACAGGACAAGGAGCGATACACCGTGCCCCGCAAGGTGCAGGATGTGATCCCTATCCGCCGCATCTGGAAGGATGGTATTTTTCAAGTGGGCGGTCGCTTTTCCAAGACCTATCAGTTTACCGACATCAACTACCTTGTGGCAAGCCGCGAGGACAAGGAGCAGATGTTCCTTGCCTATTCGGAGCTATTGAACAGTCTGGATTCCGGAGCGACAACGAAGATCACCATCAACAACCGCAGGCTGAACCGGGCGAATTTTGAGCAGTCGATCTTGATGCCCATGCGGGGCGATGCCTGCGATGTGTACCGCAGGGAATACAATCAAATGCTGCTTGACAAGACCACCGGCGCCAACGGCATCATTCAGGAGAAGTATATCACGGTGTCGGTCTGCAAGAAAGACATCGAAGAAGCCCGCACCTACTTTTCCCGTGTGGGCGCAGACCTGATTGCCCATTTCGCCGCCCTCGGCTCCAAGTGTACCGAACTGGATGCCGCCGAAAAGCTGCGGGTGCTCCACGATTTCTACCGTCAGGGTGAAGAAGCGGCCTTTCACTTTGACCCGCAGGATATGATGCACAAGGGACACAATTTCAAGGACTATATCTGTCCTGACTCAATGGAGAAAAGCAGTGACTGCCTGAAGCTGGGCGAGAAATACTGCCGTGTCTTGTTTTTGAAGGACTACGCTTCGTATATCAAAGACAGCATGGTCACGGAACTGACCGATTTCAACCGAAATATGATGCTGTCGATCGATGTTGTGCCGATCCCCACCGACGAGGCCGTGCGGGAGGTGGAAAATCGTCTGCTCGGCATCGAAACCAATATCACCAACTGGCAGCGCAGGCAGAACGCCAACAACAATTTCTCCGCTGTCGTGCCCTATGATATGGAGCTCCAGCGCAAGGAAAGCAAGGAGTTTCTGGACGACCTGACCACGAGAGATCAGCGGATGATGCTTGCCGTTATTACGATGGTCATTACCGCCGACGACAAAAAGCAGCTCGACAGCGATACCGAAACGGTGCTTGCCGTGGCACGAAAGCATATGTGCCAGCTTGCCGTTCTGAAATTCCAGCAGTTCGACGGGCTGAACACCGTTCTTCCCATCGGCGCACGGAGGATCAATGCGTTCCGTACCCTCACCACTGAGAGCCTTGCGGTGTTTATGCCCTTTAAGGTGCAGGAGGTACAGGACAAGGGCGGCATTTATTTCGGAGAGAACGCCATCTCCCACAACCTCATCATGTGCAACAAAGCAAATCTTCTGAACCAGTCGGCGTTTCTGCTGGGCGTGCCCGGTTCGGGCAAATCGTTCAGCGCCAAGGAGCTGATCGCTTTTCTCATTCTCAATACCGCCGATGATGTGTTGATCTGCGATCCGGAAAACGAATTTGGTGCGCTGGCGGCGGCGCTGGGTAAGGAAACGGCGACCGTCATTCATATGGCGGCTGGCGGCAAAGACCGTTTGAACGCCATGTATATGGTGGACGGCTACGGCGAGAACAACCCCATCGTGGAGAAATCGCAGTTCATCATGTCCCTTGTGGAGCAGATCGATAAGGCCGGTGTCGGCCCGCAGCAAAAATCCATCATCGACCGCTGCACGGCGCTGGTGTATCAGGACGCCGAGCGGACGGGTAAGCCCGCTACGCTCTGTGACCTGCGAAACAAGCTGTTGGAACAGCCCGAAGAAAAGGCAAAAGAAATCGCCTTGTCGCTGGAGCTGTTCACCACCGGCTCACTGGATATTTTCGGCCACGAAAGCACCGTCGATCTCGACAAGCGCATCGTCGTATTCGATATTCACGGCCTTGGCGAGCAGTTGAAGCCGACGGGACTGCTGGTGATCACCGACACCATCCTCAACCGTGTCACTCTCAACTGGAAGAAGGGCAAGCGCACCCACATCTTCATCGACGAATTTCATGTCGTTTTTGAAAATGAGCAGAGCGGCATTTTCTTCAATTCCGCATGGCGGCAGTTCCGTAAGCGCAACGGCTATCCCACTGCCATCACGCAGAATGTAGAATACCTGCTGGATTCCGTGCAGGCAAGCACGATGCTCTCCAACTCCGAGTTTGTGGTCATGCTCAATCAGGCGTTTTCCGACCGTGCCAAGCTCTCAAAACTCCTGAACATCTCTGACGAACAGATGAGCTATGTCACCAACGCCGATGCGGGCTGTGGGCTGATCAAGTACGGCTCGGCGCTGGTGCCGTTTATCAACCGTTTCCCCAAAGATATCGAGCTTTACCGCTTGATGACGACACGCCCCGGCGAGGGTGTGTTCGGCAGCGGAAACGCATCTTAAAGGAGGCCATATATGAAAAGCAAATATCTGATGATCGGGGCGGCCGTATGTGCCGCCCTTTTCCTTTTCTCCGGCATCATGCTCTGTCGGCAGTATGCAGACGAAAAACAGAGCACCGAAGCCTTTGAACAGGTCGCCGCACTGGTGGAAACCGAATCGGCACCCGCCGATACACCGCAGGAAACCGAGCCGCTGTCGGAACTGGCGGCATTTGAAAAGTACCGGGCGGTGCAGGAGCAGAACAGCGACTTTGTGGGCTGGCTCTCCATTCCCGGCACGAACATCGACTATCCCGTGATGCAGACCGTGAACGAGCCGAATTTCTATCTGAAACGGGGCTTTGACAAGCAGTACAGCGATTACGGCGTGCCCTATGTGCAGGAAAACTGCGATCTTGCGCTGTCCGACAACTGCGTGATCTACGGCCACCACATGAACAACGGAACGATGTTTGCCGATCTCTGCAAATATGAAAGTGAGGACTTTTATCAGGAGCACAAGACCATTCGCTTCGATACGCTGTCCGGCTTTGGTGAATATGAGATCGTGGCGGTGTTCAAGACCGTTGCCTATTCCGAGCAGGGCTTCAAGTATTACCACTTCACCCGTGCGGAGTCGGCGGAGGACTTTGACGCCTATATCACTCAATGCAAGGCGCTTTCTCTTTACGACACCGGCGTTACGGCAGAATACGACGACAAGCTGATCACGCTCTCCACCTGCGAATACAGTCGCAAAAACGGGCGCATGGTCGTTGTCGCCAAGCGGATCGCCGCACCCTCTGCGGAGGTAGGCAGCGATGAAGCCTGAAAAATATGTGGTGTCGCTTTCGGGCGGCAAAGATTCTACGGCGATGCTCCTGCGCCTACTGGAAGAAAAACGGCCTGTTGATCTGATCCTCTTTTGCGATACGGGGTTAGAATTTCCGCAGATGTACGAGCATCTTGCCCATTTGGAGGCGTATATCGGCAGACCCATTATCCGGCTGAAAGCGGAGCACGATTTTGAATACTACTTTCTGCACTACACGCCGAAACGGAAAAATCCCGCCTTGGAGCAGTACAGCGGCATGAGCTGGGCAGGCCCACGCAACCGCTGGTGTACGGGCATCCTCAAAACCCGTGTGGTGGATGCCTACCTGAAAGAGCTGCGGAAAGATTACACGGTTATTGAATATGTCGGTATTGCAGCCGACGAGCCGAAGCGGATCAAGGACAAAACCTATCCTCTCGCAGAATGGGGTATGACCGAAAAGGATTGTCTGGCCTACTGCTATGAACAGGGCTTTGATTGGGGCGGTCTGTATGAGATCTTTCACCGGGTTTCCTGCTGGTGCTGCCCTCTGCAAAGTCTGGACGAGTTGCGAAAGCTGCACCGGTATTTCCCAGACCTCTGGCGGCAGCTCGAAACTTGGGACGATGCCACTTGGCGCACCTTTATTAAGGGGTATTCCGCCCGTGATCTTGCTGCCCGTTTCGACTTTGAAGAACAGTGGCAAAAAGCCGGTGGAAATATCCGCAGCCGTGCGTTTTATGCGGCGATGCGGGAAGAGATCCAGCGGCGCAGAACGGAGGTGAAACCATGCCCGACATCAAGACGAGAGATGTGGTCAAGGGAACGGTAAAGGTGATCGACAAATCGGCGGTAGCTGCCGAGCGGATGAAGGATGCCTATGTCCGCACCAAGGACAAGGCGGAGCACGGTGTTTTTGCGGCGGAATCCTCTCCCGAAGAATATGCCGCCGACCGCACTTTGACCGGGACGGAAACGGCGGCGCACGAAGCCGCCCACGGGCTGGATAAGGCCGGCCGCAAGGGCGTAAAAACCACCAAGGAGAATATCTCCAAGGCAAAGGACTATTTTCAGCGGAGAAAGGCAGACCTGCCGAAAAAGCAGACGAAGGACGCCATGCGGCGAGTGCGCCGCTCTGCCGATACTACGCAAAAGGCGATCAAGACGGTAGACCGCAGCGGCAAAACCATCAAGCAGACGGCAAAATCCACGGGCAAGGCGGCGGTCAAGACCACGCAGAAAAGCATCAAAACCGCCGAGCAGACCTCCCGGACGACCATAAAAACGACGCAGGCTGCGGCAAAAACGGCACAGAAAACCGCACAAGCCACGGCAAAAGCTGCCAAAACTGCGGCGCAGACTGCCCGTGCAGCGGCAAAGGCAACTGCGGCAGGCATCAAGGCGGCGGTCAAGGCTGCCGCTGCCGCCGTCAAAGCCATCATTGCCGGAACAAAGGCGCTTATCGTCGCCATTGCTGCGGGCGGGTGGATTGCCGTTGTCGTGATTATCGTTGTCTGTCTGATCGGGCTGCTCGTCGGCTCTTGCTTCGGCATCTTTTTCTCCGGCGAGGACAGCGGCACGGGACAGACCATGCGGCAGGCCGTGCAGGAGATCAATGCCGATTATCAATCGCAGATCGACACCACAAGGGCAAATCTCACCTATGACGAGCTGGAAATGTCCGGCTCCCGTGCCGTCTGGCCGGAGGTGCTGGCGGTGTATGCGGTAAAAACCACCACCGATCCCGACGATCCGCAGGAGGTTGCCACGGTGGACGATGCCAAGAAAGCCATTCTCAACGATATTTTCTGGCAGATGAACGAAATATCTTCCCGCACCGAGAGTAAGACCGAAGAAGTCATTACTGAAACCGACGATGGCCACGGGAACATCGTGGAAACTGCCACGACGGTCACGCACACCTATCTCTATATTACGGTCAGTCACAAGACCGCCGAGGAAATGGCAGACCGTTTCAATTTCAACGCCGACCAGCGGCAGCAGCTCTCGGAACTGCTTGCCGAGGAAAACCGCAGTATGTGGTCGGCCGTCCTTTACGGCATCTATTCCGGGGACGATGCCATCGTTACGGTAGCACTGTCGCAGGTTGGCAATGTGGGCGGTCAACCCTATTGGTCGTGGTACGGCTTTGACTCCCGTGTGGAATGGTGCGCCTGCTTTGTGAGCTGGTGTGCGAATGAGTGCGGCTATATCGACAGCGGCGTGATCCCGAAATTTGCAGGCTGTGTCAATGGTGTCCAGTGGTTCAAAGACCGTAACCAATGGCAGGACGGCAGCTTTGAACCGTCTGCCGGTCAGATCATTTTCTTCGATTGGGATAATAAGGGCAGCTCCGGCCCGCAGGATGGGCAGTCCGATCATGTCGGCATCGTGGAGAAATGCGAAAACGGCATTGTCTACACCATAGAGGGCAATTCCGGCGATAGCTGCCGACAGAACCAATATCCCGTAGGGTATTATGAGATCCTTGGGTATGGAATACCAGCCTTTTAATTAGGCCTATAAAAAGGAGCAAATGGCATAGACCAAAGATGCCATTTGCTCCTTTTGCATGTTACATACCGAATGGGCGGAAAAATCATTAGATGTGTTCAGCTACGATTTTTCCGTTCTTCTTGCATGGGAAATTGAACGATATGATAGAATTTCTTACTTTCGGGGTCAAAACGCATCGTTGCAACGCCGTGATATCGGGCTACTATACGTCCAATGCTCTTCAGCCCCACACCATGAATTCCGGGATTGCGCTTTTTCGTTCGAAACAAGCCCTCATGATCCGGCACAGGTGGTGTGTCGCAGGAATTGACAACTGAAACGATCACAACCTGTTGGTCCTCATTTTTCTTTACGGATAGCTCTATCGTCCGTTCTGCAGAGAAGCTCGCCGCCTCGAACGCATTCGTCAGCAGGTTACCGTAAAAGGTCGTAATACTTGGGGCATCCATAAACGAAAGACAATTATCCCGGATATCACATTGAAAGGTTATTTGGGGGCTTTTACATTTATCCCGAAATTGCTGCAGCATGAAATTAAGTATGGGGTCAGAACATAGTTTTACCTGCTGATCAGGCAGTACATCATCCACGAGTTTTGTAATATACTCGGATATCCCCGGAGCGTTGAAATCGTTTGCCAAGCCGTGAATAGTATTTAGATGTCTTTTGATATCGTGTATGAGAATGCGCTGGTTTTCGGACTGCTTTTGCAGATCCTGATAATATGCAGCATCTGCTTCTTCTTTTTGAATACTCAAATTCATAGCCAGCTGTTCAGCATGCATTCGCTGCAAATGGTTGTATATGACCATAAAAATCAGATTGACGATCAGCAAGGTCAACACAATGATTATCATGAGAAGTTCTACCGGCTTTGTCATCTCTGCGCGTACCCCGATATATACCACTACTGCTGAGACAATGACAGAAAAGATCGGTAATATGCAAAGCAATCCCATAAACGCAGGCTCTTCCTGAGCCTGTCGGTTCGGAGCCCAGAGTTTTGCAGCAATGACTGTTATCGAAAAATAAAGCATTTTGCTGATCACAGCCATGACGATCATGATGGCCAAACTATCTGCATAGGCGCCAAAACGGAACCCAAACAAGCTGATGATCCATGCTGCGATAATTTCTGTAATAGCCATGATCGAGGTCAGAAAAGCAGAATGCAATATGGCAGATCTCAGTTTGCATTCGTAATTCATCCATAGCAGCAGTAAATTAGCGAGGAAAAATGCTGCGCCATTCAAAACGACGCTGTTAAACCATGTAATGCCAAACAAGAGAAGATAGGCAACCGCAAAAGTGATACCGATTTTCAAGCCGGACGATTTTCTACAAAACAGAGCATCAAAATACAGCCACGCAATGGTCGCTTCTGCAATATATAACACGCCATAGCAAATATACTCCGCCATCATTTCACACTTTCCATATACCACAAATATGTGTCCTTGAATGCAACATACCTTCTCTTTGTTAAATAAGCAATCATCTCTCTGCCCCGATATTTCAGCAGAATCGTATCTTTGCGAATGGAATTGACAAAGTGCAGATTGACGATATAGCTCCGGTGCGTCATATAAAAGCATGGCAAGGCCAGAGTTTGCCGCCAATACTCCATATTCTGTGTACTTTGCAGAGCTCCATCTATCGTATGAACTAAAACTTTTCTCTGTGTCGCTTCAACGCAAATGATCTCTTCCGCACGACGAACGAATACTCCCTCATTCGTTATAATGGGGAACTCGCGGCTTTCCATATTGTACTGGTAAACTGCATCTTTCAGATTGCGAAACAGCCGATTTTTATCAATCGGTTTTGACAAATACCGAAACACCTGAAATCTCATGGCTTCGTCCAAATAATCCGGATAAGAGGTCACGATGAATATTTTTATATTTGGATTCAATTCTTTCAGCTTTGCACCAACATGGATCCCGCTAACGCCGGGCATTTCAACATCTAAAAATGCGATATCCGCACGAGCTTTAGCATTTAACAGAGCATCTCCGCTGGAGTAATAGGCGAATTCCACTTTCTTTCCTCCCAGCTGTGCAAAAAACTCTGACACATATGACAGGAGCTGCTCGATGACCATGGGGTCATCATCACAAAAAATAATACGCACAATAATACCCCTACCTTTTTAAGAGTAGGGGTATTATAGCATATCTAAAAGTAATTGTCACTATTCCATCGGTCAGACGATCTTCTAACCATGATTTGAACGATCGCCAATATAAGGTCGAGGTCATTCTCAGAACATAGTCTCAATCCATCGGTTATATTTTGTGGAATATTGTTTGAGTGCATATTTCCCATCAAAAGGTAATCAGGTGTTACATGCAGAGCGTTACATATGCTGACCAATATTTCGAGGCTGGGTCGTTCTTTCCCACGCTCAATGCTTGATAAGTAATTATTAGATATTCCCACTGTTTCAGCCAGATTTGTTTGCTTGATGCCAGCGTGTATACGCCGTTGAGCAATTCGGTTCCCTATCTCAACGTAGTTCAATTCCACTAGAATCACCTGCCCTCATAAATCCTACCAATAGCATCGCTTAAACTCAGCAATCTATTCCAGAATTATTCTGTATTGGATGTAGTTGTATAAATAAAATGCAAATTTGATTTATGCAGCAAAGAATTTTTCTGTTTTAGTTATATATCCTGTGCCTATTTATTGAGCGTATATACGTTTTTGAGTGAATTCTGTCGTTTCGTGTATAATGTCTTTCATTTTATTCAAATTTACACTACAATACATTTGCAGGTAATCTGCAAAAAAATTTCTGGAGGGTTTTATATGAAAAGAACTACTCGAAACAACATGCTGCTGGGAAAAACAGCATCTCTTCTCTCTGCTGTCCTGTGCGCAGTCCTATTTGTCTGTGCAAATACTAACTCCTGTTTTATGATTCACCAGCCTCAAGCGCCCGATGAGCTGCGCAAATTCAGCAAACTCAAATGATCAATCGGCTTTCTGAGCGCGTCGTAAGTTGGCTTAGAAGGGAAGGCTGTGTTGAAGCCTCCGAAGTACCGCTGTTTCGCTATGCAGCTTACAGTTTTATATGGGGGCTGCTTCCTTTTATCATAGTTACTGTATGGGGGATTATTTTCAACGCGCTACTCGAAAGCACTCTATTAATTCTTCCGTTTATGCTGATTCGCAAGTTTAGCGGCGGATATCATCTCTCCAACCCCGGTATTTGCTTTGCCACGTCAACTATCCTTTTGGGATTTGCCGTATGGGGATTAACTGTGATCAATAGCACTACCTCATCAACGGGACTATCTGTTGCAGTTTTTCTATCAGTAGTTATTATTTGCGTGTTTAGTCCTATCGATTCTGAAGCCAGACGCTTATCAGAGAAGGAAATTCGGGTATTCGGGAGGTGGGCCAGAGTTATTGTAATAGCAATGCTAATTGTGTACATTATTTTTCTGGCTATCAAACAGGACTATATTGCCTTTCCTATCGGATTTGGGATAGTTTTACCAGCTTGTTTGCAAATGCCTGTATTGATCAAGCGGTTATTTGCAAATACACAAAAAAAGCATGACCAAAAGGGCCCATAAATTGTCGTTTCGTGCATCTTCTCTTGAATTCTCATAATTCAAAAAGTAAGATGTACTAAACGGCCGACTCGATAGTGTATAGCAGGCAAAATAGACTATCCGAACTATTTGGCTCGAGGCATAGTCATTTCTCGTTGACAAACGCAGGGCCAGCGTTTGCTATAGTCCAATGCCCACGATCGACATGTGGTGCCATTGCCGATCGTCTTGTGAAAGGACAAACACATTAACTGTATGTTGATTGCAGTTGGGGCAGAAAGAAATCAGCAAATACACCAAATACTAAATAGGAGGAGCTACGCATGAAAAAGGTTATTTCTCTTGTTATGGCCATTGCACTGGTTATGTGCCTTGCCATCCCCACTTTTGCGGCACAGCCTGATACTGTTGCGCCCCAGGCATGCAGTCACACTTGGGGGGCCGCTACTACGTCTACATCGTGGGCTAAGTACAACGACTCGCAATGCAAAAAAACCGTCGTGGTGACAAGAGTATGTACTAAATGCGCGAAAGTCACGCAAACGTCTACCGTCAGCTATCCCTATCATGGTGAAACTTTGAGTCGTGCAAGTTGTGATGGCACTACTCAGACGCATGTTTACAACTGCCCCAATTGCGGTGCATATCGGTATACGAAGTGGATCGCATGTCCCGGTGCAGGTAAGAACCACAAAAATGGCTGTCAGTGGCTGCCTATCTAAACTCTTAGTAAGTTTGGTATAGTCAATCCAACCATTAAGCAACAATCTTAAAATGTTGCCGCACCACCCCAGGTGCGGCAACATTTGATATTACGAAAAGGGGGATAGAACTATGAATATTTTCCTCAAGCAGGCAACAAGAAGGCCGCTCTTTACCACATTGCTGGTATTACTGCTCAGTTTCTCTGTTCTGCTATCCTGCATCGGTTATTCCGCGTGGGAAAGCGCCAAAACACAGAAAAGTGAGATTTCAAATGGTTACACAACGATTGCAATCCCGATAGAGCCTGATCTAAGCAACCTGTCACCAGAGGAGATCGCCACCGCATTGCAGAATCGTGTATTTGCAGACAACGCAGCGCAGGAGGCTCCCCAAATCACCATGGTTGACCGTCGCTGCCTGCTTTCTGCTCATATAGCGGGCAGTAGATCCCTCTCTTCCAGCAGCATCGACCCATCTGAATATAATACGGCATTCGATGGAGAATGCTATTCTCTCGCCGTATTTGCACTGCGCTGCAGCGGCATCCGGGAGCAGCCAACGGAAGGTATGTTTCTGTATGATGCAACATTCAGCGTTGAGGAAATCGTCTGCTTGTCAGACGCATATAATACGTTCCCCAGACCTGATTCGGTACATATCTACAGCGATGTACGCGAATCGAATGGGGCAGTACCATTTGAAAAAGGTAAAACCTATCTTGTGTTCGGCCAATACCAAGATCATCGTGTCGTTCGGTCTGCCGATGGGTATGATCAGGTAAAAAATGAGAATCGCTACATTGTTCCGTTCCCTGAGATCAACAGCAATTTCTATGGTGAGCCCAGCAGTCTTGAACTTGGTAGTTATAATGGGCTGGACTACCATTTCCTTGCGGCAGGACAACTTCCTTGGGTCTGTGAATATACAGGGTCGGTGACAGATTATCTAAACAGCGATGCAGCTTCGACTTGGCGGGAAGATATTGTACCGCTTTGTCAGCTTAACTATGAGTCTGCGGCCGTGATACTGACCGATCGAGCAGAGAGTATGTATTCTTTTAATACCGGTGATGAGGCTTTGTTATCCGGGCGCTTTTTTACAGGCGAAGAGTACACAAACGGTGATGATGTGTGTGTCATCAGTGCAGCCTATGCTGAACAAAACGGCCTCCGGCTGGGAGATATGATTCAGCTTGACTACTATGATTCTGGATTTGGGGAATACAACAACGGTGCGACGGCGAATTCTATGCTTGCGGCGGAAGATCCGGGCCCTTATCGTCAACGATACTATATGTCTCTCGATGATGCGATCGGTGTATGCAAAAATTATACCGTTATTGGCATTTATACTGGCGCTCGATTCGCATTTGGCGCATATCAGCTTAATGCGGACACGATTTTGGTTCCCAAAGCATCTGTTCCTAATGCGCAGAATTATGAAACACGGGCAAATTCCTTACTGAACACTTTTGTCCTGAAAAATGGCTCTGCAAAAGAATTTGAAAAGTACATGGAGCAGCAGAACCTCGCTGGACAATTTCTCTATTTCGATCAGGACTTTTCTTCTATGCAGGAATCACTGGATGCACTTGAAACCAATGCCATGCGCCTGATGATGGTCGGCATCGGAGTATTCCTGCTTACTTCCGCACTGTTTTTGTTTCTGAATTTCCGCAGAATGAACTTGACGATCCGTGGTGTTCGCCTCTTGGGCAGGTCATCCAAGGCAGTATTCCGGGAAATCATCATGGCACTTATTCCTTTGGAAACCCTTGCAGTCTTGTTTGGCACATGTGCTGCAATTGCGCTATTTGATGTTGTTACACGGAATCTGCTTTCGAGCGCTCTTACGCTCCGACCGGAGGCAATGGCGGTTTCTGCTGTTACTGCATTTGTATTTCTCATGGTTTCTACTATGATCAGCACGGCGATCTTTGCGAACCGCAAGCTGATGAAAGCAAAATAAGGCTTGCCTTGAAAGGAGCATAATTGTCTATGTCTCAAAAAAACGGTCACGCTCTTGAAAGTGTAACACTGACTGCCATGCTCCGCCGATGGACATCAAGTCTGCTCCTTATTGCAGTTACTGCCGCAAGTGCTCTTTCTGCAATGATCTTGCAGAATTTAACTATCCGTCAGGAGAACGCTTTAAGCAGCACAATTGAGAACACCACGATTTCCTGCACCGTAACAAATGCAAAAGGCACTGATTCCGGCAACCTACAGATGCTTTCCGCTTTTGTAGAGATGTTGGAGGGGAAACGACGGTTGCGGGAATGCTATTTGGATGATTATGTAAAAAACGTACGGGCAAAAGCGAAAATGTCATTGGAGAAACCAGAAGGTGCAACACTCAGCCGGATCCTCTCGATCGATTCCGATCCCGCTCTTTCTCAGGCAGAAGGTGTCTATGTCCGATTTTTTGAAGGCTGGGAGGAAGAAGATCTGCGTGGGCAAGAACAAGTATGTCTGATTTCATCTGACATGTTCACCGATGGCGAATATATTACCGTTGCTGCCGATATGGGCGAATCCGCACGATTGCGAATCATAGGGACTGTCGCAAACGGCCCGAGCAATGAAATATATTGTCCCTATTTCATGTCATGGAGTGAAGGCGTTTCCGTTGCTTTTCTGACGGACAGCTGTTCTTTCGATATCCGAAACAATCAAAAGCTGGAAGAAAGCAAATCGTATATTTACGAGTGGTTTGTTCGCCCGGATCTCAGCAATCAAATGGATGGTCTTACTTTTGGTGTTTTAATCCACGATGAGACCTATCAGAAAAATATAGAGGAGATTCAGGCGAACCTTTCCATGCTGCATCTGTTGCTGCCGGTTTTGATCATTGTATGCGGCGGCATCGGCTTTTTCGCAAGTTTTCTGGCAACTCGCGGCAGGACAAAAGAGTTTGCTGTCATGCGCTGCCTCGGCATGAAACAATGTAAAATTTTTGGATTGGTCATGGGAGAACTTTCTATTCTCGCTTTTACAGGTGCATTCTTCGGTATAGCTGGTGGCATTCTTCTGGAAGGCGAAATACAGACAAGTGCATTGCTTCATGCTGCGCTGATGACAGGTATATTTTTACTCGGTTCCGCGGTTGCAGCACTTCGGATCACAAGCATAAATGTTATGAATCTCATGAAGGTGGAGGATTGAATATGAATATCCTGACTTCCAAACAAGTTACATACGAATATAGAAATGCAGTCCAGACAGTAAGGGCTGTGAATGGTGTCAGTTGCACTTTTCAACAGGGGCATGTTTATGCCATTGTAGGGCCTTCCGGCAGCGGGAAGACTACATTTCTATCGTTGCTTGCAGGACTGGATGTGCCGACCTCCGGCACGATCGAATTAGACGGAGAATCCACGGCGAAAATGAACCGTGATTCTTACCGGCTGAACCATGTGTCCGTGATTTACCAGAATTTCAACTTGTTTCAACACCTGACCGTGTTGGAGAACGCCGCCTATCCCCTGTATGTCCGCAAAATGCCAAAGAAAAAAGCGGATGAGCTCGCAGCAGAAAAACTTCTGCAAGTTGGGTTGAAGGAGGATCAGTTCAAGCGGTTTCCCAATATGCTCTCCGGAGGAGAGCAGCAGCGAGTGGCTATCGCCCGCGCGCTAACCTCAGGCAGTGAGCTTATTCTGGCAGACGAACCTACCGGCAATTTGGACAGTGAAAACAGCCGAAACATTGTTGGTATTCTGCAAGGGCTGGCCCATGAGGGAAATCGCTGTGTTATCATTGTCACCCACGATCCCGCAGTAGCAGAGGTAGCCGATGTGCTACTAAAGATGAAAGACGGTAAGTTGATTCACTGATCCGTTGCATCACCTATTTGCACAAGGAAAATGACCGACAGTGCCATATACCAAAAGGTTCGCTTGCAGTTTAGAGCCCATTTTGGTGACTTGAAGTCTTATGTCTTCAAGGATATGGCTACGGAAATCCGTAAAATGGTTGTCACCTTGCGGTGTATAGCAAAAACATGATGCCGATTTGATAGATGCTTTCGCTGCTGTGACCGGACAATGAGGATTATCCTGAAAGCATGGCAAAAGCATCGGGCGCTTGATCCATCGCTTGCATCAATTATTCAACTTGATTTCTACTCATTCCTTGATGCTGAACTGCACGGCCATTATAATAATGAATTAAACGCACCTGCTTTGCGGCTTCTGCCGCTTTGCAGGTGCGTTTTGCTATGTCTACGCCTTTTGCGTGGCAGTGTCGGCTGCCGCAGTCCCCCGTCCGATTTGGATCATTCAAAAATTCAAATCGAAACGGAGGAAAATATCATGGATGGACACCATCCGAAACGAAGAAAGGACAAATATAATCCCTATACCATCGGCACGACTGAGGACGGCCGCCACTGGCTGACCTTTTCGGACGGACAAGGCAATCGGCATCATTTCGAGATCAGTGCTGCCGTGTTTACGCTGTTTGATTCCTTTGAGTTGGACGATCTCTCCTATCTGAACGAAGTGGATCGCCACTATGAACAATCGGAGCTCACGGAGGCATCGTTGTATGACCGGGCCGTGCATCGTCCGGCGACGGTCGAAGAAAGTACCTTGCAGAGCATAGAATATGCGCAGTTACATAGGGCGATCTCCGAACTGCCCGAAATACAAAAACGGAGGCTGATCCTCTACTACTTTCAAGGCCTGACCTATGAGCAGATCGCAGAAATGGAGGGATGCACTTTTCAGGCCGTTGCAAAATCGGTTGCGGCCGCCGAAAAAAGATTGAAAAATTTTTTGAAATAGGCGGTTGAAAAATAGCCTTTAAGTGAGGAAACAGGTGGAGAGGTACGAAAACTCTCTGCCTGTTTTCCTTTTTGGCAAACGGGTGTGATCCTTGACAACCGAATACCCATTCATCAAGCACATTCCTATTGCCATTGCGAAAGCATGAGCCACATTAGCGGCCGCGCCACGATCTGCATTGCAGGGAGCGAGAAACAGTCGGCTATCACGGGCGGGTGGCTCCCGCCCCGGCGACGACCGGCAATAGGGCTAACGATACTCCCGTCCAGCCACAGTCCGAGCGTGATAAGCGGCATTTCGACCGTGAAGCCGTCGCAGGCAATGGGGGCGGTCATGAGAGAACCTCGTGAGGGTGAAATTCCCGTGGAGCCGACAGCCATCGGCCGCTTGGTGACTTCCCAATAGAAAATCGGGGTGTCGAGGACAAATTGATTTTCTTCAAAATACTACGGTCAAGCGGCGGGACGGGTCAGACGAAACGGAGAATGTTTTATCTCTCACCGACCTTAATTCTGTTCTGCCGCTTGACCTCTACATAGGCGGAAACGCCTAAATACACAAAGGAGGTCATCACAGAATGAACCACACATATTTGCGCGGCGATATGTATTACGCCGATCTGGGCCGTGGCATCGGCTCTGAGCAGGAGGGCTACCGCCCCGTCGTGATTATCCAGAACAATGTTGGGAACAAACACAGCCCCACAGTCATTATCGCTTCCATTACGAGCAAAACCGGCGTGAAAGCCAAACTTCCCACCCACTACTACATCGACGCCGAGGACGGCTTGGAGCTGCCCTCTATCGTCCTGCTGGAACAGTTGCGCACCGTCGATAAGCGCCGCTTGGGCAACTTCATCGGGCATCTGTCCGAAAAGCACATTTGCGGCATCAACCATGCGTTGGCGGTCAGCATCGGTCTGATCGAAAGCGTCCCGAAAAAACTGATCCTCTGCCTTTGCAGCACCTGCGCCGATAATTTCTACGGCACGGGTGCTTATTCTTTGCGCAGGATCGAGCCGCAGCAGATCGAAAAGGATACCTGCACCTACTGCAATCAGCGGAAGGGATACGACTATGAGCTGATTCCGAAGAAACGGTAAGGAGGACTACCTATGGAATCTCAGGTAGCCTATAAATTGTTGTTCACCGAATATCCCGATGTAGTCAATGTCGAGCAGATGTGTGAAATGCTCGGTGGCATCTGCGATAAAACGGCATATCGGCTTTTGAAATCCGGCGAAATCAAGAGCTTTATCGTCGGCCGTCATTATCGAATCCCGAAGCTCAACATTCTGGAATACTTGGAATTGATAGATAAATCTAATGCGTAAAACCTCGTTTGCACATTTGGCCTACGAGGTTCTTTCTGCTACAATATGAATGTCAATGGCAGATGAATCTACGCTGTACCACTCAAAGGAGGTTTTATTATGGTAGCAGGACATCTGCGAGAAAAAAACGGGTACTATCATATGGTACTGAATTATGTGGACGAATACGGCAAACGGCACACGCCGTCGAAATCCACGGGTCTAACCGTAAAGGGAAACAAAAAGCGTGCCGAAAAAATGCTTTCCGAAGCTCGTGCCGCAAAAGAAGCCGAATTAGAGGCAAGAGCGATCGAACGAAGCACAGGCAAAGCCCCTGCGGGCACGATCCTTTTCACTGCATTTCTGCTTGACTGGCTGGAAATGACGAAAAAGAATGTGGAGGAAACCACCTACGGGGCGTATGCAATGGGGATCAAAAACAAGATCATTCCGTACTTTGAAGAACACCATCCCGGACTGGCGCTGTGCGAGGTGACACCAAAACACATACAGGATTATTACACCTACGAATTGACGGTGCGAGGTGTTTCCGCAAACACGGTCATACATCGTCATGCCAATATCCGTAAAGCCTTACAGCACGCTTTCAAGCTCGGTTTGATTGATACGAACCCTGCGGATCGCATTGAGCGACCGAAAAAAGAAAAGTTTGTCGGCAGCGTTTACGAAGAAGATGAACTAAACCGCCTTTTTGAGATCGTCAAAGGCGACCCCATAGAGCTTGGCGTTATCCTCGGCGCATTTTACGGACTGCGCCGAAGTGAAGCGGTTGGCTTGAAGTGGGACGCGATCGACTTCAAAAAGAAAACCATTACTATCCGGCATACCGTCACGCAGGTAACCATTGATGGCAAGAGCAAGATCATCCAGAAGGATCGCACAAAGACGAAGTCCAGCTACCGCAGCCTGCCCCTTGTCCCGCCGTTTGAGGAACTGCTGCATCGCCTGAAAGCAAAGCAGGAGCAAAACCGCAAGTTGTGCGGACGGGCGTACTGCACCAAGTACACCGACTATATCTATGTCAATGAGATCGGGGAACTGGTCAAGCCGGGCTATCTCACACAGCGCTTTCCCTATATTCTGGAGAAAAACGGACTGCGGAAGATACGCTATCACGATCTCCGACATAGCTGTGCGAGCCTTTTGTATGCCAATGGGGTAGCCTGAAAGAAATTCAGGAGTGGTTGGGTCACAGCGATATTGCGACGACTTCCAACATCTATACGCACTTGAATTTCAGCTCGAAAGTGGCATCCGCCAATGCGATCATGGGTGTGTACCCATCGCTGTAATGGTCGAACATCCCTCCGATGTCCCTCCGAAAAGAAGCCGAAAACTGACCTGAAATGGCCGGTTTTCGGCTGTGAGAGGGATCGATACATAAGGCTGACAACGCAATAGAAAAAGCCCGCAAACCCAGTCATATCAAGGGTTTGCGAGCCTTTAAGGGGTGGTGCCGGTGGCGGGGGTCGAACCCGCACGGGTTATTAGCCCAACGGATTTTGAGTCCGCCTCGTCTGCCAATTCCAACACACCGGCCGATATAGTCTGACCGCGCAGGGATCAGTATCCCTTCATCTGCGCGGAAAGATGCTTGGAGAGAACGGCGAGCGAGGTCGCCATGTTTTCGTTCTGGACGAGGATCTGCGGCGGGACATCGAGGTGCGTCGGCGCGAAGTTCCAGATGGCCTTGATGCCGTTGCGGATCAGCAGGTCGCACACGCCCTGCGCGGCGGCGGCCGGGACTGTCAGGATGCCGATGAGGATCTTCCGGCGGCTGCACAGATCCTCCAGCGCGGAGAGCGGAAGGACAGGCTTGCCGCTGGCGTCCGTCCCGGCGACGGAGGCGTCGGAGTCAAAGGCTGCGACGATATTCAGGCCGTATTCCGAAAAGCCGCTGTAGCCCAGAAGCGCGCGGCCGAGCTTACCCGCGCCGATGAGCACGGCATCGTTCGTATTATCATACCCGAGGAACTGCTCGATATCCTCGACCAGACCAAGGCGCTGATAGCCGATCTTGGGGCGGCCGCCGTCCGAGACCAGCGCGAGGTCCTTGCGGACCTGCACCTCGCCCATGTTCAGTGCGGCTGCCAGCGTTGTGGCGGAGATGTTTTCCGGCGCGTCTTCCGGCAGCGATTTCAGGTAGGACAGATAGACCGGCAGGCGTTTTAACACGGAATTGGAAATTTTCTGCGCCACATTCTCAACCTCGTTTCTCTCATGTTCCGGAATATTATAACAGATTTTGCCCGGTATTGCAAATCCTTTTTCATCCTCCCGGGAAAACATTTCAAAATGAGGATTGCAATTCCGGGCTGCATCTGCTATAATATCTATTACCATGCAGGGTTCGTACATCGGTAGTACAGCGGCTTCCCAAGCCGCTGAGGCGGGTTCGACTCCCGTACCCTGCTCCAGTTCGGAGCAAGCCAGCCGGCTTGCTCCTTTTTGTTTTTTGGGACTTGCACAAGCGCCTGAATTCTGGTATGCTGGGAGGCAGGAGGTGGGAGCATGAGACTGGCGCTGGCCTCGCAGCCGGTAAGAAACGGCGACGTGGCATGGAACGTGCGGTGCATGGAGGATGTGCTCCGCGCCTGCAGCGGGAGAGCAGATACGGTCGTATTCGGCGAATCGGTCCTGCAGGGCTTTGACTGCCTGCGCTGGGACTATGCGCGCGACTGCACCGTGGCGGCCGCATGGACGGACGAGCC
>ERZ791923.583-NODE-583-length-50531-cov-10.366273_pt1 | contig 50531 bp, 51 predicted proteins | sample MGYA00510133_ERZ791923 | MGnify/ENA primary metagenome ERZ791923 (study PRJEB30046, sample SAMN00792106) | human gut metagenome | study: EMG produced TPA metagenomics assembly of the A metagenome-wide association study of gut microbiota in type 2... | reverse complement strand
ACCATCCAGACAATAGTATCCGGATGGTTTGTCATCTCTTAACTTAATGACATTGGATGGAGGCCGGATTTTTTTATTTTTTTATAAAAGCCATAGTATCTATTTACTACGGCTTATATCAATATATGTTTCCATTAGTTCTAACAATCTAATTTTCGGTAAATTGTATTTATTGGTTGATATTGTTCATTGCCAAGATTTCATTTTCAAGGACTTTTTTATAATAATCTAACTGTTTTGTTCTAGCACTTTCATATACTTTGATTTCTTCACTTACATCATCTCCATCTTCTTTATTTAATAAAGATGTTGTAGCGTTTTTCGTGTCCGTAAAGTAGTAGCCTTTATCATTGCCCCACCACTTATTGTTTTCAACTGCCTTATCTGCATGCGCATCAATTTTAGCAGCCGCATTTGGTGAGAATAAGTAATAATTGTATTCACACAAACCATTTAATTGATATGCCACATCTAGGGCATCCTTTACTTTGTCTTTCTTTAAATCTTGAATGATTTCATCCATATATTCAATGTTGTTTTGATATCCCACGTGTTTCATCACTACATCACTCGAGAATACAATTCCGACAAAGTTATCCTGTGCATATTTAAATAAGTCTAATACTTTCTTATTGTAGGCTTTTCCTTCTTTTTGAATCGAAGTAACATCCGATTTAGAGTTTACCGCCTTTACATAACGATTATTAATATCTTGACCCTCTTTATTTAGTGCATCCACTTCTTTTTCAAAAACAGCTAAAGCCTTGTCCCAATCCTTTTTAGAAACACCAGCTTCTAAAGCTAAATCTTCATTAAAGCTTTCCTTTAAATCATCAATGGTAGCCTGCATATTTAAAGACATAGCTGGAAGCTGATCGATGGCGATAGCCATACTTCCAAATACCGCAATATTAGCCTTCATCACCTTTTCACTATACGTATCCGTATTATCGGATTCTGTATGATAATGAAGTTGTGTCCAAGTATATTCACCATCATCCTTTGCTTCCCCAGAACAAGTATCTGTTGTATTTAAGAAATAAGGCACTCCCGCATTACGATAAGAAACACCATCTTCCATTGTCGTTGTATCATACGTCTTTGAAGAAATACCATTCTTATATTCTTTTACAGCACCATCCAATGCACCTGATTTTACTAATTTTTTTACTAAAGATGCATATTCAGGAACACAAGTCACCATGAATGTATCTGCACCATCATCATAGGCATCCAATTCAAAGTTAAATAAAGCTAAAGTTTTATTTGCCCATTCAGGATGTACATTGTTGATCAATTCATAAGCACCTCTTGTCCAGTCAAATTCAGTGCCTGTTGCACCCCATTCTTCAGCACCATGCGCAACAACCACAATATCATTTTCAGGCACATAGCCACTATCGATCATTGTCTTAGCCATCGACATAATGGTTCCAATGGCACTACAGTCATCTTGAAAGCCAGTAAAATACATATCATAATGTCCAGCAAAAATAATTTGTTGATCATGTGACTTACCAGGAATATACCCAACCACATCATAACTTGTACCATTGCCTTCTTCCATCACACTATCTACTTTTAAAGTGGCCATATCATGGCCTTGTTTTAAAGCCTTTTTAATTTGTTTGTATTCACTCATTGTGATGATTGTCGTAGGCATAATATCTTCTGCACAAACATCCTGAATTTGATGATCATCATCACTAAATCTTCCATATCCATCAAGATCGTATGTGACTAATGCTTTTGCGCCATGCTCATACGCCTCATAAATATATCCACCAATCCAAGACTCATTAAATTGATCCACTCCAACTAATGCAATCTTACCTTCAACGTCCTTGCCTTCATAGTCTTTCGCAAAACCAGTACCACAATCTACGATTTGTGCTGTAATCCCATTTTCATCTGTACCATTCACCATATACGATACGGGCATCAAATCAATATCTGTTCCTTCAATCGTTAGTGAAGCATCATTATATTGCCACTTATCCACATTCACAGGTATCTTTTCTACATTCTTTAAACCAATGGCCTTCATTTCCTTAGCCAAATAATTAGCTGTTCTATGCTCTGCATCGGAACCACTCGTTCTAAATCCAAGTGAATTATCATGCAATGAAGTATCTGTAGACAATGTTTTTGTGAAGTCATACGCATAGTCCATATCAATTTCATTCACATAGGCATCAATCGAATCTTGATAAATGGCCTCATCTTTTGTCGAACCACAACCCACTAGGCTCAACACTAATACTGCACTAAGGCTTGCTCGTAAAATCTTTTTCATATTCCTTTTCTCCTTTACCAACACAAAAAAAGATAGGCGCACAATATACACCTATCTTTGTCCATCATCTATCTGCATACTTTTCGTAACAGAAATTCCAGCTTATTGACCATTTCATAAGGTATATTGTACTTTACAAAACTGAGCTTTTAACTCAATCAATAAGGGTAAACACCCTTCCGTATTCCCTAAATACGGTTCTTGCTTCTTCAACAAGTCTTCGGCATTTGACCCGGCCGTCCGTGTAGCCTTAGCCTATATCTAGGCGGTCAATTTCTGTACGATTTGTACGCAAAAGAATATACAGGAAAATGATATTTTTTGTCAACTAAAATTTTTAAAAATATGTAACCCATCCACTTTTGTCTCTAGCTTTTTAAAACAATAGGCAAGAATGAAAGTGACAAGTATACATACAATTAGATAGATCCAGTCATTTAAATATCGATCAAATAAGTTCATAGAAATTCTTTGTAGAATATAAATTTCAAATACATATTGACCTAAAAAATGGAATATATCATTCTTTATTTCTTTAAATGCACATACATCTACAATAAGGAAACAAAACGCAATCGAAATTATTTCATATGCGAGTATAGAAAAAGAAAATAAATACAAAACCAAAGCTAAAGTAATCATAAATACAAAGAATACTGGCTTTTGAATCATAGAACAAACCCGATCTTTATATTTCGATAGAATCATGCCTGCTGGAAAGCAAAGAATGATATTGTACCACCAAGCTTGATCCTTTATTGTATCCATCATAACTATATAAAGAATGGTAAATAGTACGCATGAAGTCATACTATGTTTCTTACATTGTTTAAATGAAATATATACAATACTATACATTGCTAATATCGCAAACACATACCAATTACTATTTCCAATGGAACTTAAAGCCGTAAATGATAATACAATACGAACAAAGGAATACTCTTTTCCTAATAAGAATGATAAAAACAAGTAAATACATAATGCCATACAAAAGTGAATATAAAACTTCAATATTCTTTTTCTAGGCATACCGTCAATATACGCAACACCTCTTCTTTGAATTTGTTCCATAATGCCATATCCCGAATAAAACAAGAATGGTGCTACCATCAATTGTCCAATTGCCAACAAAAGATTATTCCATGGCATTGTTTCATATTGTCCAAAATGGGATAGAAACACAAACATCACAAAAATTCCATTGATGCAGGTTGTTTGTTCTTTACTTAATGCCCTATTAAAATTCATTTTATGCCCTCTACAAGAAAGTATTATAACACCTTTTGATGCTTAAATAATGAAGAAAAATAAGACAGAAAATACGAGTATCAATTAAATTATGTACGTGCTTTTCATATAATACGTAACTATCTAAAAGAAAAAGGTGAAAAGAATCCACCTGATATTGAATCACTGATAGCTAAAGAAATACTGCCAATCCGTCCTAATCGCCAGAATGAACGGAAAGTGAAAGCCAAATCACTGGTATCTTTTAACTATCGATATGATTAACAAGTTTAATTATATAATTTTCGTCGTACCTTCAAAAAAAAATACCATCCAGACAATAGTATCTGGATGGTTCGTCATCTCTTAACTTAATGACATTGCTCACAGTTCCTTTATTTTTAATCAATTCACTAATTTGTCTTGTTAAGTATCTTAATTATTATTAAACTTATTGAAACAATTAAACCCTTCTAGTATTATTATGCTACCAAAAAAGAAAGTGAGGAAATTATGTATTACACAATAGGACAAGTTTCACAAATGTTTGATTTACCCATTTCTACACTTAGATATTATGATAAAGAAGGATTCTTTCCTAATCTTGTACGTAAAGGAAATATTCGCTACTTTAGTCATAATGAATTAGAAGCCTTACACGTCATTGAATGTCTAAAAAAATCGGGTCTTGGTATAAAAGAAATCAATCAATTCTTTTTGTGGGTAGAACAAGGTAGTGAAACTTATGAAAAAAGGAAAGAATTATTTGAGGCTAGAAAATCAGCTGTAGAAGCTGAAATTCAAAGTCTACAAAAAGCACTTTCCCTTTTAGAATTCAAATGTTGGTACTACCAAAAAGCTATAGAAGATGGAACCGAAGAAAACATTCAAGCCATGCTTCCAGACAAGCTTCCTAGCGATATTCAAAAATTATACGATGCCAGTCACGAATAGTTATTTAGATAATACTTCGCGATACTTTTCTACCATTTCCTGATAAGCTTCTTCAGACAAAGTCTTAACACCAGGATTCATAGCAAATACACCACCCCATTCATATCCATCTTTGTATTTTGGTACTAAATGGAAATGAAGATGATGTTCCGTATCCCCATATGCTCCATAATTTACTTTATCTGGATTGAAGATTTCATGCATAGCACAAGCTACCTTATTAATATCTTCCATATAAGCAGCTCTTTCTTCTGGCGTTCATTCTGTGATTTCACTCACATGTTTTTTGTGGGCAACAATCACACGACCCGGATGACTTTGTCCCTTAAACAAATACACCTTTGAACTTTCTAATTCACAAATTTTGATTCCGAAAGCAGCAACAAGCTCGCCTTCCATGCCATAAGCACAATTTTGATCTTCCATTTTATCTGCCTACTATTCCTTAAAAAAAAGCAGGCCTCAAAAACCTGCTTTATATCATCATTTATCTTTAGCTATTTCACTAACTCCATAATTTCACTTTCACTCTTAGACAACAACTTAGAAACAAATTCTAAGCTCATACCATTCGAAAGCATCCCTTGAATTATCTGTTTCATTTCTTGATTCTTTTGTTCTGCTAGTTTATTTGCATTCTCAACATGTCTATTAGCTTCTTCTACTTGTCTATTAGCTTCTTCTACTTGTCTATTAGCTTCTTCTACTTGTCTATTAGCTTTTTCTTTTTCTTTACGAGCTGCATCTTTTTCTTTACGAGCTACTTCTTTTTCTTTGCGAGCTGCATCTTTTTCTTTACGAGCTACTTCTTTTTCTTTGCGAGCTGCATCTTTTTCTTTACGTGCTTCTTCTCGTGCTTTTTGGGCCTCTTTTATTTGTTTTTGAGCCTCTTCAAGTTCAAGCTGTAGTTCGATTCGTTCTTCATTTTCATGCAGTTTTTGAAAATCTTCTATTATTTTTTTCCAACGATCATCCGATATAGTTTCTACACGCTTCTCTAACATCTGAATCACCTCATCACTTTCTATCATCATCTTAATCTTACTATCTTCCATTCCTTTATGGCAATTCAAAAAGTAATAAATCATCTTTTCCTGTTCATTCATGTCTTCTAGCGGCTTATTTAAATCTACTTTTGGCATTTCAACTGTACGTAACTTCATACGATCTTCTTTTTCTTCTTTCACAAAAGGTAAGTCACCATCACATTTGTACCTGAATATATTACATATATTATCATTTTCAAAAATATTCACATTAAAGAAAATCATAACAATGGTTTCCTTTAGTTGACTGTAGCTTTTCCCCTCCATATCTTGTGAGCCATGAAGTCTAGCCGAATAATAAGGAAAGCGATTCATTAAATTATCTTTGGTTTGTCTTAACTGCATTTCTAAATCTACCATCGTTTGATCATCAAATTCAACTAATAGATCCAAACGTGGACTTTTCATTTTACTATAGTCTTTTACCATTTCTGAATTCTTTACAACAACTTTATTCACACTCCTTTCTAAAAATACCGTGAGTAATGATTTTAAGGCATCATTGGCCTCTTTACAATCTTCGCCAAACACATACTTGAAGGCAAAATCATTTAATAAATTAGCGCTTCTCATAAGCACCTCTTTTCTAGTAGGTGTTTTCCTACATACTCTTATACGAAAAAAAAACACTTTTTCTAATAAAATTTAAAAAAAAGGCAAAATTTTGCCTATTCACATTTAAATATATAAAATCCTTTGTAGCCAATAAAGCATTCATCAGTTGCTATGCAACAACAAACCAAACGTAAATGCATGTTAATACATACAAAAAAAACGTTGATAGATAATAAAAAATCCTCACAATCAATTCATTATAGCCACCAATGTAGCTCCACAAACAAAAGTCAACCAAGTGATGAAAACGTATCCATTTTCTATTAATAGTTATATACAACAAAAATAATTCATGTTAAACTATGAGTGTTGATTAACCAACTAATCAACATCCATTTTCTAGAGCTGGTACCATTTCACAAACACACTCAAATCCAGCTCTAATTTTTTTACCCATATAAACCAAAAGACTCCAAATCACTATTCTGAAGTCTTTTTTATACAATTAATCTTTAAGAATTCCAGTTTAAATCTTCCCCATTTGTTTCAATGACATGTTTATACCAATAGAAGCTGTCTTTCTTTAATCTTTTTCCTGTTCCTTGTCCTAAATCATCTAAGTCCACATAGATGTATCCATATCGTTTGCTCATTTCTGCACTTGACGAAGAAACAATATCAATTGGTCCCCAGCTTAAATAAGCTAAAATATCAACACCATCTTTTACACATTCTTTTAACTGCTCAATATGTTGTTGTAAATATTCAATACGGTATGGATCATGAATTGAACCATCGTCATCAACCGTATCTAAAGCTCCCAATCCATTTTCTGCAATCATCAAAGGAATTTCATAACGATCCCACAATTGACTCAAACAATTATAGAAACCTAATGGATCAGCTCTCCATTCCCAAGGCGTTGGTTTAAGATAAGGATTCTTTTCTGCTTTAAATGGTGTACCATCATCTGTTTCATGGTTAAATACGTATGAAGAATAGTATGAGATTGCTAAAAATTGCATCTTATTATTTTTTAATAGTTCTTCATCTCCTTCTTCAAATTTTAAATCAATATTCTTCTCTTTAAAATAACGTAAAGCATAGATTGGATATTCTCCGCGAAGTTGTACATCTGAAAAGAAATATTGTTGCATTCTATTTTTCTTCAAAGTACCTACGATATCTTCTGGATTACAACTTTTAGGATATAAAGTACCATCCGCAAGCATTGTTCCCATCACAGCTTCTGGGTCAATTTTTTTAGCTAATTCAACTACCTTAGCACCTGCCACAAATTGATTATGAACTGCTTGATACATCAACTCTTCCATATTTTCAGCTTCATCATCATACAATCCCAATGATCCAAATTGTACTGTTGGAAGTAGGTTTACCTGATTACAAACAATCCAATATTTCACTTTGCCCTTATAGCGTTCTAAAAGTACTTTGGCATATCGCACAAAGAAATCAATCATTTTCTTATTTCCAAAGCCCCCATATTCTGTAATCAAATGCAACGGAATATCATAGTGTGACATAGTCATAATTGGTTCCATACCATTTTTAATGATTTCATCAATCAAATGATCATAGAATTCAAGCCCTTTTTCATTTGGTTCCAATTCATCTCCATTTGGAAAGATTCTTGACCAAGAAATACTCGTACGAAACGCCTTAAATCCCATCTCTTTCATTAATGCTAAATCACTTTTATAAGTATGATAAAAATCTATTCCATAACGCTTTGGATAATAGGATTCCTTATCTTCGATTCTTCTATAAATCCCTGCTAAAGTATCTCCACCTTCTTTTTCAATATTAGCTCTATTTAAATTTTTATCATATGCATGGATATCTGAAGAAGATAATCCTCTGCCATCCACATCATAAGCACCTTCAATTTGGCAAGCTGCAACTGCACCACCCCATAAAAAGCCATCTTTAAATCCTGTCGGTAATTGTTTCATTTCATTATTTCCTCCTTATGCTAAATTAGGCACATGACTAAATCATGTGCCTATATTTTTTAAGATTCTAAATCTGCTCCTTGTGATTGAATCACTTTTTGATACCAATAGAATGAATCTTTACGGATTCGGGCACATTCTTTTGGATCATCATCCGTTCTATCTACATAAATAAATCCATAGCGTTTCTTCACACCATTACTTGTTGATAATAAATCAACTGCTGACCATGGACAATAAGCCAAGACTTCAACTCCATAATCCATTGCCTTTTTCATTGCCTTAATGTGAGCTCTTAAATAATCAATACGATATTCATCATGAATTTTGCCATCTTCTGTTAATTCATCATAAGCTCCTAAACCATTTTCTGTAATCATCAATGGTTTTTCATAACGACAATAAATATCTCGGAAAATGTATTCCAAACCTGTTGGATCAATTGCCCAATCCCAATCTGTAGTATCTAGATTTGGATTTTTGCACATTTCAAAGAATCCTGGCTGTGTTTCATATCCTGACATTTCACCTTTTTTACCAGAACGATTTACTCCCGCAAAACAAATTTCCTTACCATCTTCAGGGCATGCTTTTGCACATTCACTTGCATAATAATTTAGTGCTAAGAAATCTGAATATCCTTCTTTAATTAATTTCATATCTCCCGGTTCAATTTTTGGAGCCATGCCTGTCTTTTCTAAATAAATCATAGCCGATTTTGTGTAATGACCCTTAAAATAAATATCTAAATAATATTGATTGTGTAGATCATTCGCATTTTGTGCCGCCATTACATCCTCAGGTTTTGATGTTAATGGATAAACTGGAGCATAGCCAATTGCTGCACCAACCAATCCATTCGGAACCAATTCATGTACCAATTTACATGCGATTGCATGTGCTAAATTCATATGATGATTAATTTGATAACGAATTTGGTTGTTACCCTTATACTTTTCTGGAATATAACACTTTTGCTCAATAAATTGAACAATGATGCTTTGTTCATTGATTGTTGTCCAATATTTTACTTTGTCCTTAAACTCATTAATGATATATCGAGCGTAATATTCAAAATCTTTTACGACTTCTCGACTGATCCACCCATCATACTTATCTACTAACGCCATTGGTAAGTCATAATGATATAAAGTTACAATTGGTTCAATATCATTTGCCTTTAGTTCATCAATCAAATCACGATAATATTGAATTCCTTCTTCATTTACTGGTCCTGTTCCATCTGGGAATACTCTAGACCACGCAATAGAGAAGCGGTAGGCTTTAAACCCCATTTCCTTCATTAAAGCCACATCTTCTTTATAGTGATGATATTCATCACTGGCAATTTCTGCTGTCGCAAAGCCAAATTTTTCATAACTGTCTTTATTGATAACATCTTGTTGACTTAATTTTTTACCATAACTTGTTGCCGCACCTTCTACCTGATAAGCACTAGTACTTGCTCCCCATAAAAAATCTTTAGGAAATTTATTATCCATGTAAATTGCCTCCTACATATTACTTTTTATTATTTTTAAAATATCAATCATTTCTGTACTCATATTGATTTCAGACATAATTGTCATTAAAGTATCTTGAGCATGGGCAAACAGCATCGAATACTCATATTTTTCACCGCTCATTTCATTTTGTACCGTCTCTGTTTGAGCTTTGTGAGCTAAAGTAATACATTCATTAGCTAGTTTCATTTTTTCTTCCGCTAAATCAAAGTCAAATTGTTTGGCAGCTTTTAAAGCTTCCATTGCATGGTTTCTTGCATCCCCAGCATGCAAAATAATCTGCATTGCTACTTGTACTAATTCTTTTTGTTCATCCATACTCATTACTACCTCTCTATTATTTTCTTAATTATTCATTTTCTGCTGCTTCTTCAGCTAATTTTGTTTTTTCATAAGCTTTGAAGAATGGGAACCATACTGCTAAATAAATCACAAATAATACAGCCCACCATAATAAAGCTCTCATATCTTCTGTAATCATAACACTACAGATTGGTGCAGGAATTTGTCCTACCTGAATCATTTTTGAAGGAATATTTAATAAACCTGTACTCATTAAGATCCATACATATACCGGTCCAATGATTGAATTCAACCAAGCAGGAATCATTAACACTGGATTCATTACCACTTTTCCGCCATACATAATTGGTTCATTAATGTTGAAAATTGAAGGGATGATGAATACACGTCCTAATGTTTTTAATTGTTTCGATTTAGAGAAACACATCAATGCATTTAAACCTAAAGTAGCACACATACCACCCATTGTGATAAATGCCATTGTGAATACAGATTCACTCGTAACAATATTTGTTGCGACTCCACCTGCTGCAACCGCATCAATATTTGCTTGAATACCAGCCATAAAAATAGGTGTTGTAACAGCTCCAAATGTCCAACTTGAAATTCCTAAAGTATAGAAGAATGCCGGTATTAAGCAAATCAAGATAAATCCTGGTAATGTTTGTCCAATATTAGCCAATGGCATAAAGGCTGCAATTACCAATGAATATACATCTAATTTCAAGACATTTACTAAAACCATTGCGATACCTAAAGTAATAAGATTTGGAACAATTGTGTTGATCCAAGCTGTAACGAAATCTGGACAACTACTATCTTGTAAAAAATGAAGTTTTCCCCATAAATGGAAAATTGTTCCTACATATAAACCTACAATCAATCCTACCGCAATACCTGCAGCTCCAAGATTTCCCATTAAAGTAGAAATACTATCCGCATTATCACCTAATGGCATCGCAACCATTAGTAATGTACCAACAGCACACAAACCAGCATTGATTACATAGTCTGGATGACCTAATTTTTCCATCAATTGGTTTCCCATCATAAATGCAACAATAACTGTAATAATACCAAAGCTATAAGTTAAAATAGGTCCTAAATCTGGTAATACAGGTACAAATGATTTAATAACATTATAGAAATAAATGACTGATCCCGTTAAAATAAACGGAATGATTTTTTGCATTGTTGAAGAAAATGCTGCAATAAATGGTCTACTAAATAGTGTATTGGCTTTTGGTACGAATGAATCTTCTAGCCAACTCATAAATTTGTTCATATTTTTATTCTCCTAATCATCTTTACTAATTTATTCTCTTTGTTATACAATATTCAAAGAGAAGTCTTTCACATGTAGATTTCTTTTTAGCTAAGATTGCCGTCTTAGCTTTTTTATTCGCCTTTTGCGATTTTTTGTGCAAATTCAATCAATCCATTTGAATCTAAAGAACCATAGATTTTTTCTGAAATTACACCAACACGCACACCATAAGGCTTACCGATTTCTTGGAATTTTTCCAAGTCCTTTGCATAATGAGGTCCAAGTAACATAACATCAATACTACTCATGAAGTCTGCAGCTTCCGCATAGCTTCTAGCTTCAATTGTCATTGGAAGTTTTTGTTTCTTAATCAGTTTTCTAGCTCCACTAGCTAAAAATCCACTAGACATCCCAGCACCACAACAAAGTAACACTCTTAAGTTTTCCATATATTTTCTCCTTTCGTTGTTTACTTTTGACACCTACATTATCCATAATCCTAAAAGCTTCATCAACCTTACTTTTGCACCCTAACGTGCACCGATACCAAATACAAATTTGCACTTAAAAGTGCAATTCATGTAATTCATTATTTGCACTTTTAAGTGCAAATATGCAAATCGACAAAATATTTTACAGTCGCTATAATAATCTATGTATATATGGTCACAAAAGAGAGGTATTGTCATGAAAAAGAAAGAACAAGAACTTCTAAATTACTTATCAGAGTTTAATAAACCTATTCGAAGTGCAGAAATTGCAAATGCACTAGATATTTCTGTACGCTCTGTTAAAAACTATGTTCACAATATAAACTCGCTATATGGTAAGAATATTATTCTTTCATCTAGAAATGGATATGAATTAAATCTCCAAAACAATTATTCTTTAGTTCTAACCAATAGTAGTCAACAAATTCCTCAAACTCTTGAAGAACGTTCTTTTTTTATCATTAAACAACTTGTTTTAAATCATAGTGTGCAAATTGAAATCTTTGATTTATGCGATAGCCTTTGTGTAAGCTATTCAACAGTTAAATCCATCATATCTAAAATGAATAAAACATATTCTTCTTATAATCTTGAATTTTATTGTGAACATGATTGTGTTCGTATCAAAGGCGATGAAATCAACAAAAGAAAACTATTGTCTTATGTTATTAATGAAGAATCCAAATCAAGCATTATGAACGTGGACGTTTTAAAGGATAATTTTGCATCGATTGATGTAGAAAAACTTCAAAATATCATTTTTAATACTTTCAAAAAATACAATTATTATCTAAACGACTTTTCCTCAATGAACCTTTTATTACATCTATTAATTATTGTAGACAGAGAATTAAATGGAAATGAATTAAATGACGGGCGAAACGAAGTGAGTATAGATAATCAAGTTGAATTAAACTTCTTAAATGAATTTATAGAACAATTAGAAACAACTTTTACTATTTCTATCAACAAATATGAGCGTTTTGAAATATATATGCTTTTCAAAACGAACGCTAATTTTTCTATCGAAGATTCTTCTAAAAAATTAAAAGAATTGGTAGGAGATAATATCATTCAACTAATAGATGAATATGTTGAAGACATAAACAATATTTATATGGTGGATCTTTCTAGTAAAACGTTTAAAACACCTTTTACTTTGCACTTAAAGAATTTATTATTAAGAGCAGAATCCGGAAAATATACATCGAATCCAATGGCGGAAACTATTAAAAATAATAGTCCATTAATTTTTGATATCGCCATCTATATTTCTTTAGATTTAGCAGAACGTTTTAGTATTAAAATAAACGAAGATGAAACTGCATTTTTAGCTATGCATATTGGTTCCGAAATCGAAAGACAGGCCGATAATAAAGATAAAATTCCAGTCGCAATCTTATGTCCAAACTATCATAATATGGCTGATCAAATAATGAATAGTTTGATGCTTAACTTTGGAAATCAATTGAATATGGTTGGTTCTATCCATAACGAAAATGATTTTTACACTTTAAATAATCCAGTTTCTATATTATTCACTACAATTCCAGTAACTACTAAAATCATTAACACAAATACAAATGAACCATTAGATGTTGTTTTAATTTCCCCTTTAAATTTAAAAAGCCAATTTTCTATCATTCAAAATGCGATTTTACAAGCCCAGGAAAAATATAGAGATCGAAAATTAAAGGTTAAATTCAATGACTTTTTTGAGCCAAATCTATTTATAGTGGATTCAAAGCTCAAAAATAAAAAACAAGTTCTAGCTAAACTATGCGATTGTTTACTTGTACAAAACTATGTAGATACAAACTTTGAAGAAAGTATATATAAAAGAGAAAATGCCGCTGGAACTGCATTCGGCAACGTGGCTATACCTCATTCCGTTGAAATGAACGCAATCAAGACAAGTATTGCAGTAGCCATTTCAAAGGAAGGGATTCAATGGAATTCTAACATTGTCCACATTGTATTGTTACTAGCCATAAACAAAGCGGATAGAAGATCCTTTAGAGCCTTATATGAATCGCTGATTTCATTATTCAGTGAAGACAAGGTGATTCAAGAAATAAGAAACTGTACTTCTTTTGATGAATTTAAATCGATTATATACACTGCATTAGGAGAAAAAGAAAATGACTATGAATCCTGAATTACTTTTTATAGACATTGATGGAACTCTATTCGATCATGAAAAGGATGCTATTCCTGAAAGTGCAAAAGAAGCTATCTTAAGTGCAAAATCAAAGGGACATAAAATATTTTTAAGCACAGGAAGACCCTATGCTGACATTGATAAAGAAATACTTGATTTTCCATTAGATGGTATGATTGTTTCTTGTGGAGCCGTGGTTTATGTAGAGAATAAACCAATTTATTGTAAGACCTATCCACAAGAAGAATTAATCAACTTAATTCAATTTATGATAGACAACAACGTCGGTTTTTCACTCGATGGAATTCGCAAAAACTATCTTAGTGAAGAAGCATTTCATTGTTTATCTGGTCTTATGTTTAAAAACAACGAAGATTCTGAATTAAGCCGTGCAATGATGGCTAAAAATAATTGTTTTCCATTTGAAGACATGAAAGAAGAAGATTTAAAAGAAGTTGTTAAAATTTCCATCTTCACCAAAAACAAAGAATCGTGTGAAAAACTATTCCAAAAAATTCCAGAATCTCTTGTTGGATTTATGTATAAAAACAACCATTTAGATTTATACAATGGTGAAATATCCATAAAAGGTATTACAAAAGCCACTGGACTCAAGAAAATTACTACTTATTTAAACAAGAATATTAAAGATACAATCGCCATTGGAGATAGTCTAAATGATCTAGACATTCTAAAAGTTGCAGGGCTCAGCATATGCATGGGAAATGGAGCTGATGAATGTAAAAAAACAGCTGATTTCGTTACAAAAGACATATCCGATGATGGTTTAGCTTATGCACTTAAACATTTTAATTTAGCCGATTAAACCAAAAGACTCCAGATTACTATTCTGAAGTCTTTTTATTTGAGTGCCCTTAAGCACTCTGTACAAAGTTAAGAAAGTTGAAATCCAACTATGAAAATGAGATAAGTAATGGAGGTTATTGTTAGACCTCATCTTTCCTAACTAGAATCATTCATCTAAATATAAACCTTTTATACTTAGATGAATAACAAGGCATTAAGCCTTATCATTCAATTCATTGAATACTACATTGTGGTTTTCATAACCCTTAAGCGAGTGAATATAATCTGTGATAACTACCTTAGCATGTTCAGCAGTCTTCTCATACAAGCCACCTTTAATAGCATCTTGTTTTGCTTCATTAAGCATTCTTTTCTTCTCTTTATGAATATCATCTAATCCAACATTGGCTGTAATCTTTTCACCATCCCAATATTGAACATAAGATTTTTCATCTAAATAAGAATCAAAGATTGAAGCTTTTGGCAACGTAACAGTAATAGTTTGTGTTGATTCATTACCACCATCATCCTTAATATTTTCTAAATCATATCCTGCTTTAATAACTGCATTATATGTGAAAATATAATTACTAGTAGTCACTGGATTATCAAATTCTTTACCCAAAACTTCTACCGGTTTATGAATAAATCCAACTTCTTTAATTGTTGCTTCTTGGAATGCAATCTCTTCAATATTCTTGTAACAAACAACTGGTTTTTGAATCGTTTGATGTACTTTTGTACCCTTAGAATATCCGCCAAACCAAACACCACATGCAACTGCCACAATAAAAACTAGAACTAGAGCTCCCTGCAATCTCTTGCTCGATTTAACTTTTCTAAATGCTGTAGAAAGTCCATTTTTAATTCCTTTTAAAATGCTTAATAATGTTTTCATACTCTTTTTTCTCCTTTTTGAAATCTATGTTTCAATTTTTAATTTCTTGCTTCTTGATATCTTTAAGCATCTATATCATAATTCGATATAAACATTTCCTACAGATAAAAGAGTGCGCAAAAAAGAGTATTATTTCGCAGATTTTGCGGAATGGTCATTTGAAATTGATTTGAATACAACTTCAAGATATTATATACACAGTATTAGATTAGTATTTATAACTACATTAGGGGTATTTATGACAAACAAAACATTGGATTATTATAATAAAAACTCAGAAGCATTCATTCAAGGTACAATATCTGCCGATTTGAAGGACTTGCAAAATAAATTTTTAAATGAGCTAAATGGAAATAAAATACTAGATTTTGGATGTGGATCTGGTAGAGATACAAAATGCTTTATTGAAGCTGGCTATGACGTGGATGCGATTGATGGATCTATAGAATTATGTAAAAGTGCCAGTACATATACAGGTATTCAAGTAAAACACATGTTGTTTCAAGATTTGGATAAAGAAAATTATTATGATGGAATCTGGGCATGTTCTTCTATACTTCATTTGCCAAAGTCAGAATTAAAAGATGTTTTATCAAAAATGAATAGAGCTTTAAAGGATGATGGAATTATTTATACATCATTTAAATATGGTGATTTTGAAGGAGAAAGAAATGGAAGATTCTTTACAGATTTCACTTTGGATATTTTTAAAAACTTCATTAAAGATGTAGATAATCTAATGATTAAAGAATATTGGATCACAACAGATGTAAGACCTGGAAGGGAGGAAGAAAAATGGTTGAACCTACTCCTTCAAAAGATGCTTTCTTAGTTGAACATACTGATTTTTCTCTAAGAGAAAAAATTGAATATCCAAATGGTGGGATATCTAATTTCTATGATAACGGAAAAGACATGGTTATTATTGATGAAGATATTTGTGCACATAATTCAAGTGATCCTGTATTTTCATATATGCTTATTACAGATAAACAAAATAACTATATGCATCAATTCAACAGAGTTTTCCGTTTCTTAGGCTACTCTCATTTAGAAGTTGATAAATATCTTTCAAAAAATGAAATTATAATGCCTATAAATCATACAAGAAATGTTGGAGACAGAAGCGAACAATCTGATGTTTCTCCACTTGAATTACATTTCGAAAAGAGTTTTTCAAATGCGTATGGTATGAATGCACTCAAATATATTTCGCGAGAATATGGTATTTGTGATGAAAATGGAAAGAATTATTTTCTTGATTATTTTGTACGAACAAAAGATGAAAAATATGCAGTTGAAGAAAATGGTGTAACTTATCATCATCCTCAAATTATAGGTGAAGAAAAATATAAAAACCAATTAAGAAAACAAAACACATGTGCTTCATGGGGAATCAAATTATTCCGTTTTTCAACGGAGGATTGTGCATTTGAAAATCGTATTGAAGATGATATTAAACAATATTTTGGAAATGATCCATCTAATTTTATTGATAATGGTTTAAAAATAGATAGATCTGTTGAATTATATGAACACCAATCTATCAGTTTACAAGAAATCCAAAAAAGAAGGGCTGCTGGAATTAAAGCATTTTTAATTGTATTACCAACAGCGGCTGGTAAATCAAAAATTGTTGAAGAAGATTTGCGTGAGTTTACCAAGAATAAGAAAGATTTTAAAGGATTAATACTAGTTCCAGGAATTAATATTCTTGCAGACTGGATCCAAAGAATTCATAATTCTTTACCTAAACTAGAAGATAAAATTGATATAAGAACCTATGCATATATGGCAAGACATTATACAGAATTATCTTCTGATTATTATAACTATTTAGTTGTTGATGAAGCTCACCATGCGGTTGCTCCAATACTAAAAAGAGTCATTCAATATTATAATACGGATTTCACAATTGGTTTGACAGCAACCGATCAAAGACCGGACAAGAAAAAATTAGAAACTGTATTTGGTACGTATTCCACTTCGTTGTCTTTAAAAGATGCTATGGAAAAAGGTATCGTTGCCAAGGCAAATGTTTATCGAATTGAAACAAATATTGATTTATCTAAAGTGCGTTTTAATGGTAAAGACTATGTGAATGCAGATTTGGAAAAAAGAATCAGAGTAACTTCTCGAAACGAATTAATTGTAGATGTACTAAAAGAATACTTTACTACTGGAGAAGCAAGTTTGCGCCAAGGTGTTATATTTTGCGTTAATGTTGCACACGCAAATGAAATGGCACGACTTTTAAATAAAGCTGGCATTGTTGCATCTAGCTATACTGGACAGACAAAAAAACCAGAGTCTGTCATGGAAGATTTCAAGAACAAGAAAATTCGATTTCTTTGTACTTGTAACATGATTTCTGAAGGATGGGATTATCCTGAACTTGGCATTTTAGTTATGGCTAGACCCACCCTTTCTAAAGTTCTGTATTTACAACAAATCGGTAGAGGTTTACGAAAGACAGATATTAAGAAAAATGTAATTGTAATTGATGTTGTTGATGAATATGGGGCTATGATCAAAGCTTGCAATATGCATACAATCTTTGCCAATCCATATTATGTACCATTTGGTGACATCACAAAGATGGATTATACACCAGGAGACATGTTAGTTATTGATGGAATCGAAGAACGTATTGAACGTATTACCGAAGTAGATATCAATACATCTGAAGATAAGTATGGTGATTATCTAAGTCAGGAACAACTAGCCAGAGAATATTTTGTCAATACTGGAACTGTTACAAGCTGGATTAAAAAAGGAAAAATAAAACCTAGTGTAGAATACAAATTTGGAAATAAATCCTTATATTTATTTAGTCCGGATGATGTTAAAAAATACCGAAAAGAACTAGGAATCAAAGAACATAACAATGACACAATTAAACAAGACTTCTTTGAATTCTTAGAAGAAAGAGATTATTCATTATCTTATAAAATGCCATTCTTATTAGCATTTATTAAAAATGTTAATACTATTGGCGATGCGAAAATAGACGATGTATTAAATGATTATATTGCATTCTATCAAGATCGAATTGATAGAGGACTTCAAGTAGATCGCAGCACTTGTCCCTATAACGAAACCACTCTACAAGATAGAAAAGCAATCTGCAAAAACATGCTGACAAATCCATTTGAAAAATTCGAGCGAAAAAGATTCTTATATTATTCAAAAGATTTAAGCATTATCGCAATGAATCATGCACTCTATAGTAAGATGAATAAAGAAGATTGGGATAGAGTTAAATCACAAATGCAAGAAGATTTAGAACACTATTATTCTGATATGGATGGAATGTAGAAACGGTTTGACCATAAACAGCCAAACCGTTTTTTTGTAAGCGCCAAATAGGGCACATATCTTTACAAAGGAGCTGAAACTTCCTTATCCGTTACAGCTCCTGTTTGTTATGCTATAATTGTTCTGCTGAATCAAAATTGATAATGAATACTTTCCTTATACTCTTCATACAATTTTTGATTCAATGCATCGCCGCCATCTAAGTTAGCGCTATAAAAGATTGGCGGTTTTTTCATGCCTGAATCCACTAATTTTTGTGCCACAGCAGCAACAATCGAATTAAGCATCATTGCTCCGATTACAGTTGAAGTTGGAGAAACCTTTTGTTCTAAACCATCAATTTTTACGCAAGCATCACCAACATCACCATGATTATCCAAAATAATATCAGCAAATTCATATAATTTCTTTTTTGATGGATGACGAGAAGTCACACTTTTAGAATAAGATAAATTTGTGATAGCTATTACTTTGGCGCCCATTTTTTTCGCTTCTGCTGCAATTTCAATGGCTACTGGATTTCTTCCAGAAACAGAATGAACAATTAATACATCGTCTTTTTTAAAGTTAACTTTACTTTGTGCTAGATTTGTTCCATAACCAACACATCTTTCCATTTTACTCGTTAAAGTAATTGGAGATGTATCAAGCATGATTTCTCTTCCAAATATTGGGTTAAACAACATTAATCCTCCAGCACGATAATACAATTCTTCACTCAAAATGCCTGCATGACTTGCACCAAAAGTATATATAGAATGTTTATTTAAGATACAGGTGGTCAGTAAGTCAACACACTCTTCCATGGACTTTGCTTCATCTTTTTCGATGACATCCATTAACTCATGAATGCGTTCTAAATATTTGAATTCCATACTAAGCAATTAATCGAGCAATAAATCCTTCTACAATTCCCCATAAAGAGAAGTCCTGACCACCATAAACTAACATCCATTGTTGAATTGTGTTATTGAAGAAGTAAGCTCCAAATCCAACTAAGAATACCATTACGATACCACATGCAGCGGCTCCAATAATACATCCACGAACTCCACCTTTGGCATTACCAATAATAGCAGCACATCCAGTTTCAAAGAAACAAGTTGAAATCAATGGAATTACAACTGTTGGGAACATTCCACTAGTTAGTAATAAAGTAATAATTGATGTAATCATAGCAACGATAAATCCAATTAATAAAGCATTTGGTGCATAAGGGAAAATAACTGGAACATCTAATGCTGGAATAGCATTTGGAACGATCTTATCCGCAATACCTTTAAATGCAGGAACGATTTCAGCAATCATCATACGAACACCTTGAAGCATTACAGTAATACCAACACCAAAGTAAATAGCGTGTGTAAAGATATATGTGAAAATACCAGTAGTTCCACCTGCATATCCCCAAATAGTTCCAGGATCTTTTCCATTAGCTAATAAGATAAAATACAAAACAATGTAAGTAATAGCAATAGTAATTGATCCAGTAATTGAGATTTCTCTTAAGAATCCTAATGATTTAGGTACATTTAAGTCTTCTGTAGAATGTTCTTTATTTCCAAATAAAGTTGCCAATCCTGCAGATAACAATGACAAACAAGTTGTTGGGTGTCCAATCGTGAATGAATCGTCACCAGTAACAGATTTCACCAATGGTCTCATCAAGTTTGGAGAAACAATCATATATACTGCAGTAAACACAGCTGCTAATCCAATTAATTTTCCACCAGTTAATCCAGCATCTACACCTGCAGCTATAAACACAAATGGGAACCAATATAACATGTGTCCAGTTAAGAAAATAGATTTCCATTTTGTGAAACGAGCTACTAATACGTTAACAGCAAAGGCAATAATCATTACAATCCCAATCTGTGTTCCAAATTCAGCTCCAATATCCACTGTTTTACTTGCAACTGCACTTGGTGTTACTGCATTAAAAGCAGCCGAAATTCCATCAATAGAATTACCAGTAATTAAACCAGTACCACAAGATAGAATATAGAAACCGATTGCCGTAGTTAATGTTCCACGTACAATTTCAGAAAATGATTTTTTCTGAAGAATCAAACCAATACAAGCAATCAAGGCAAGGAATATAGCGCCTTGATTGAAGATTTCATTAATAATAAAATTTAATACTCCCATACATACTCTCCTTATTTACAATTTTCTTCTAAGTAAGCTAAAGTTTTTTCTTCTACTTCTTTTTTGTTCATGAAATTTTTAATAGCCACAACAGGAACCTGTGCACGATCTTTGATTCGATCAGCCAATTCCTCAGAAATAAAAATTACATCACACTGGTTTGCACAACATGAACCAACATCTCCACAAAACGCTTCAATTTCATAATTATGTTCTTTCGCGATTTTTTCTACATTCATACGAAGCATCAAGCTAGAGCCGCATCCAAATCCACAAACAGTTTGAATCTTTGGTACTTTCATTCTTTCTCACTCCTTTCTCTATTTATCCTGAAACAAAGAATATAGTTCTTCTTCGCTTGTGCAGGCAACCATCTTTGCCACTATCTCTTCATCCATTAGTGTAGTGGCAACACTTTGTAACATTTCTATATGACTTGTTTTATCTGTACAAGCCAAACACATTACAATTCTTACGGGATCGTTATCACAATGAAATTCAATATCATTTTTAAACGTTGCGATTGAAATATCTGATTTTTTTACATACTCACACGGAGCAGCATGAGCCAACGCAAATTGAGGCATAATCACTATATATGGTCCTAATGTTTCTACACTACTTATCATATTTTCAACATAAGGTTCTTCAATTGAACCACATTTAACTAAAGGCACACTAGCTATACGGATTGCTTCTTTCCAATCCTTTGCTTCTAAACCAATTTGAATATTTTGTAATTTTATTCCTGTACTCATCTCTATTTTCTCCTCAATCATGTAAACTCAAAATCGACTCTATATTCTTACTATTTTTTAATAGCTCTATGTTTTCTGGTATATCCAATATATTGGCAATATTTAACAATTGTGATTCTTCCTTATCACAAATTCCTAAAACAACAATCGCAATAACCGGCTTTGTATTAAATGACCCAAAAGGTATTTCATTTTCCAAAAGCAATAATGATACACAATTTTTATTCACTCCATCATCTTTGCCAGCATGCACATAAGCAACTTTAGGAGTAATAACCATATAAGTTCCAAATTCATTTACTGCCTGGATCATCGTATTTACATACTTACTTTCAATATCTCCTTTAGCAACTAAAGGTGCTGCTGCTTTTCGTATTGCATCTTCCCAAGATATTTTTCCTTTCGAAATTGAAACATCATTTTTCGAAATATACTCACCTAAACAATGATAATCATGTTCTACAACTTTATTCTCATTCTTATTAAAGAACAAAGAACACATTTTCATAAATGATTCCTGAAACAATGTATTTCTTATCATTTCAATATCATTCTGTTTTAATAATGGATTGATATAAATCACATTCGTTGATTTCACACTCATATAATTTGTTGATATGATCAAATCCACCTCATGACTCTCTAAATATTTCTCCGCCTCTTCAATCGAATAAGGTCCTACAATAAAACAATCTCCAAAAATTTGGTACATACGAGATTTTAAAATAGAGCTTGTTGCCAACCCAAAAGTACAAACAATCATAATAACTACTTTTAAATCTTCTTGTACTCCTGTTTCAAAAATAGAAGCAAGATATAATGCAATATACGATATTTCACTTTGATCAAAATTTAAATTGTATTTAGTTTCATACACATTCAATTCTTTTTTTGTGAATTCATACATAACACCAATCGCAAAACGCACCTGCTCATCCAATTCATTACGAATATGAATGTTATTCCTACATCGATAAATTGCTGCTCGAACATGTACTGTTAAACTGCGTATGATATCTTTCATATCTTCAGAATCAAAGTAATGTATCTTCTTTAAAGATGAAATCAAATGTTCACTTATTTCATTTGCCTCATCTTCTACCTTTGAATCCAAAGTTAAAGACCCCTCCACTCGTTCACCTAATAAGAACGAACTAATATATTCTTGATCATTACTATCCGAAATTTTCGTAGACAAGATAGAATTGATTCTTTCCATGTCTGGACTTTGAATTGTCGAATTTTTTGTTTTCATTAACCCCAATCGATTCAACAAAAAACTTAAAACAATGGAAATTCGATCTCTATCTACATATCTAAATCGAAATTCATTTTCAATTACTGTTATCAGCTCAAATGAAACTTCTAGATTTCTTTGAACACCATCATTATTTATGCATAGTTCATAAACAATTTTCGAATGATCATTTGTAAACAACAAATCAATAAACAAACGCCGAATATCAGTCTCATCTCCTTCAAGGCTTGTACCAACACCCTGATTTTTTATTAATGAAAGATGATATCCATCAAGAAATTTTTCAATAGTATTTAAATCATTAATTACTGTTTGTTTACTTACACCACAACTAGAAGCAAGAGTCATAAATGTATTCACATCATTCAATAACAATGATGTAACATAAATAACAATTCGCTCATTCTTAGAATAAGAACAGCTTAAATCATCAAACAATACTTCTTGTTTATTCTCTATCCATACACCCTTACCAGGCTTTCGAACCAAAGAGATTCCTTGTTCTTTTAAGTAAGCAGAAATTACTTCTAAGTCTTTACGCACCGTACGATTGCTCACTTCAAAATTAGACGCAATCACATCATTAGTCACATATGAATCGCGGCTTAATAAATATTCAATAATGTTTCTCTGTCTTAAAGTTAATGCAATCATATTTCTTACCTCATCTATAATTTAATCATTTTAAAATTTTACCTCAATACAAAATATAAACCAGCAATGTGGCACTTTTTTTAATAATTAATTTAAAATAATTGCGGTTTCACAACAATTTTATTAACACACAAACTGCATTATTGAACAAATTTTAAAGTGGCAAGTTTAAGTTTCACTGCATTCTACATTTCCTACTACACCACACTATTTCCAAAAAATTACACAAGCGTAAATTGTTATAAAACTGTAATTAAAAAAAGGAACCCATATTTGAGTTCCTAGGTAAAACAAGATTTTAAACTAATCTCGTTACGATTTGTGTTAAAAATGCAAGAAGGACTCCACAAGACGCATAGATTCTTGTTTGAGGTAAATCCTTTTTCAATGCATAGCCAAGAATAAAGAATCCTACAACCGGCATACAATAAGAAAATACAAATGCCAAAGCGTTTATGATATAGCTCTTTAAAGAATTCAATTTGCGACTCATAACTTCATCGCCTTTTCTTTATTTAATAAGAATGGCCTTAAGTACGCGACTGTTGAACACATTGGCAAAACATCATCATTTAATGAAATATTCAATTCATTAATTATATAATTTCTTCTCTTTTGAATTCGATTCCACAATTCCGGTTCTTCTTGTGCAATCTGTTTTCGTAGATTTTCATCTGCTAATAAAACTGTACTTTCTGCACTTGTACCTGCATAACCTGATTTTGATGGAATAATATCAATTTGATACAACATACCACTTTGTACCAATTCTTTACTATTCTCATAAATATTTGATGACATCCACTCTTCATCAGCTGTTAAATGCCCAGGACACAAACTCCAATTGTATTCAGCCTTTGGCATTGTTTCTTCAATCAAATCATAAACTTCGCCACCAAGCATTCCACAATGAACTTTTTCTAACCATACTGCTACGGATGAGAAATATGGTTTTACTAATACATCCAAATAATCTTGAAGAGCTTCATCCAATTCACTACTATCATGCACTGCATAGCCAGCTCTAGATGAGAATCCACCCTTATATCCAATCGATAAACTGATTGGATCTTTTAATTTCACTGTGTTCGTTGTTGGATAAATATTTGCCTTGATAAATCTAGGTCCAGATGCCGCAATTGTAACTACACTATTTCTTTGTCCATATGCATTTAAGATGTTTCCCAATTCCATTTCAGAAACACCTACATCCAAGTGATTCATAGCCTTCAAAATACAGTCACTCGCAAGGGCAGCTCCAAATTCATAGTGAACAATTTCATTTACATTGTTTGTGCAACGAGCACCATCTTCTCCAATAAATAATCTTGTTGCATTAAATACATTACTTCCAACAAGTTCTTTAATTGTATCTACAACATAATATGGAACATCGAATAATTGAGCATTATCCTCATACTTACTAGTGAAGTTTTTCCATCCAACAATGCCTACCTTATCACCGCTTTTAAATTCACAACGTTTTAAGATATCTTTGATTCCTTCATTAACATCCATAGGTTGATTAGGTAATGAAAAGTGTGGGCAGTGAATAGATGTATTCTTAATTCTCGCTTTTGAAGCTTTATTTAAATTTTCATTTCCTAGAACCATATAATGATTTCCATTTGAATTCAAAACTAATAATGCTTCTTCAAATCTAGGTAAGAATCCTGTCAAGTACTCAAAATTATTACCGTGTTCTAAATCTGCATAAATCACTAATGAATCAAAGTTTTCACGATTCATTCTATCTAGCACTTTATTTAATCGTTCCTGCATTGTTTCATCAGTTAACTGCACTGGAACATTTGTGCAATCGCACTCAGGTAATTTTACATTTTCATATTTTACTTCCATAAATCTAATCTCCTTAACTAAACAAATATCTATAAGAATACACTTATAGATATTTTGTTATTATTTATACGTACCAGCTGCTTGTTTTAAAGCGTGTGTTGCTTCTTCTACTTTTGGACCATATACAACCTGAATATTATTTTCATTAATTCGAATAATACCTAATGATCCAGTTGTTTTTAATGCAGCTTCATCAACTACTGAAGTATCATTTAAAATTAGTCTTAATCTTGAAATACAGTTATCAATGTCGCGAATATTTTCTTTACCACCAATAGCTTTTAAAATTGTTGTTCCCAATTCACTAGCTTCAACTTGTCCTACATCATCACCACTATCTTCTACATCACGTCCAGGAGTTTTTAAGTTCTTCTTTTCGATTACATATTTGAATACAAAGAAGTAAGCGAAGAAGTAAACAATTCCTAGGATTACACAGAAGTACCATTTAGTATATGTACCTTGTAGGATACCGAAGATAAACAAGTCTACGAAACCACCACCAGCGTTACCAACACCGACTTGTAATAAAGACATAATCAAGAAAGACATACCAGCCATAAATGCGTGGAATACCCATAAGATTGGTGAAATAAAGATGAATGAGAATTCGATTGGTTCAGTGATTCCAGTTGCAAAAGAAGTTAATGCAGAAGCTAATAACATACCTCTAACTTTAGGTTGTTCTTTTGCGTAAGCTGTCTTATACATTGCGTAACAAGCACCTGGTAAACCAAACATCATGAACGGGTGAGTTCCTTGAGTTAAGAAACGAGTTGCTTGATGGAAAACGTTCATATCCATATTTTTTGCGACTAATTCCGCTTGGAAAATATTTAATGCACCAGATACTACTGTACCATCGATCATTGCAGTTCCACCAACTGGAGTGAAACGAATCAATTGGTTCAATACGTGGTGTAATCCAGTAGGAATCAATAAACGTTCTGCAAATCCATACAAGAATAATCCAAATGGACCAGATTTACTAATAACAGTTCCCAAGCCATCAATAAGCATACTGAAGAATGGCCATACAAAGTATGAAACAATTGCTACGAATGGTACTGTTAAGATAATCATAATTGGAACAAAACGGTTACCAGCAAAGAAACTAAATGCTACAGGTAATTTTTGTGTATGAAATTTATTGTGAATAAATGCTGTCCATAAACCAGCAACGATACCACCAAAGATACCCATACGATAAGTGAAAATTCCTAATTGTGTGTCATAAGCCGCATTTATTTGATATGCCTCTAATGTAGTTGAGCCATGGCTTGTTAAATAATCAATAGCTGTGTTTTCAGCTGTAATTCCATTTAATCCTAACATGTAGTTAAGCATTACGTGAAATAAAACAAAACAGATAACAACTGCAAATCCAGCAATTTCTTTATCTTCTTTTACCATACCAGTGGCAACAGAAATAGCAAATAAAATTGGTAATAATCCAAATACCTTTCCAACTAATGCAGATACTGCACCTACAACAACTTGAACACCTGCTGCACTCGCAAATGCTTCTCCAACTAAACTAGCATTGGTTAAAATAGTAGTGATACCTAATAACAAACCAGCTGCTACAATTATAGATAACGGTCCCATCATGGACTTACCTAATTTTTGTATAAAAGTTCTCATGTAATCTTCTCTCCTTTACAATTCCAAAATGTGTAATGATCACTTGCAAGCTCTTACATTTCATATGCTACATTAAAATAAATTTCAATTCAATAAATCAAAGGTCTTTAAAATTGTTTATCAAAGTCTGTTTTTCCATCCATTTCTTGAATAATCATCCAACGACATAAAACTTATGTAGCGAGCATATTTCAAAATACGGAGCTTATTCCCTCACAAAATTTGTTATTGGACTTCTTTACTCTTCACACGCTAGCAATGTTGAGTTGTCCAACCAAAATAATGCATTCGCCTCCTTCTACAAAAAGAAAAAGACACTTACAGCTCATAAAAGAATGAACTATAAGCGTCTTTGCTTTTGTATGGTTGTTATTTTAATACTCAAAATAATAATGCGTCAATAATTCGCTCATCCAAAATTTGAGCAAATTTGAATAATAATCCAGACAATCAAGAAAAAATAGTCGGAATATACCGACTATTCAATAGGAATAAATTTGTTTTCTTCAATTTTCTTTGGTGCTTCTTTAGGAACTGTGACAATCAATTCTCCATTATTGAAAGAGGCTTTTACATCTTCTGTATGAATATCTTCTCCAACATAGAATGAACGAGAATAAGATCCGCTAACACGTTCTTTACGAATAATACGACCTTCTTTATCTTTATCTTCTTTGTCTGTGTTGTGAGAAGCTGTTACATTTAAATATCCATCCTTCAATTCCATCTGGATATCTTCTTTCTTAACTCCTGGCATTTCAATGGATAATTCATAATTTCCATCTTTTTCTACAATGTCTGTCTTCATAACTGAAGAAGTTCCTTGTGCATCTGTTGTAAAGAAATCATCAAATAAATTGTCAAATGCTGGATAGTAACGCATATCTAACACCTCCTGTGTACTGTTCGTTTCTTAATACATCTATAGTATAGTTCATTTGTTAGCAGAGCCAAGCTAAGAGTGCTATTCATTTAATAATATGAACAATTTCCCTTTTCTGTTTATTTGACCAAAATGAATAAAAGAATGAATATTCACAAACTGAATGAAAATTTTAATGCATCCATACTATAATTTTTAAAAATGGAGGAATTAATATGTTTGGTTTTTTAAAGAAAAAAGAAGTATTCTTATGTCCTGTGGATGGTGAAATTTTACCAATTAGCGAAGTAAATGATCCTGTGTTTTCACAAGAAATGATGGGACCCGGATTTGCGGTGGCACCAACTTCATCTGTTGTTGTTGCACCCATGGATGGAGATGTTGTAACTGTATTCCCTACTTCCCATGCCTTTGGTATCAAGTCAAAGAATGGTATTGAAATGATTATTCATATTGGTATTGATACGGTTGAATTGAATGGAAAAGGCTTTAAACCTTTGGTAAAGCAGGGCGATGTTGTAAAAGCGGGAGATTCTTTAGTTGAAGTTGATTTTGATGTATTGAAAAATGAAGGTAAAGATCCTACTTGTATGATCATATTCCCTAATAAAGAGAAGTTTTCAATTGTAAAGCCTCATAGCCATGTAACAACTGGCCAAGACAATATCATTGAATTTAATAAATAGTTTTTAAATTTTTATTCAGAATTTGAATATACAACCATAATGATTCAGATGCATTGTTGCATTAAATTAACAGTGCTATGATTTGGTTGCTTAAAAGGAGTACAAGATATGAAAGTAAATGTAAGTAGAATTCAAAAAGATATTGAAACTTTGGCCACATTTAACGAAACTCCTGGTTGTGGTGTAACAAGATCTTCCTATACCAAAGAAGATAAAATGGCTAAGGAATATTTAATATCTGAAATGAAAAAAATTGGATTGACCGTTTATGAAGATGGCATGTCAACATTATTTGGTCGTCGCGAAGGAAAATTAAAAGATGCTCCATGTGTTATGTTAGGCTCTCACTATGATACAGTTTATCATGCAGGCGCATTCGATGGAGTTGCCGGATCCGTTTCGGCATTAGAAGTTATGCGTGTATTACACGAAAATAATTTTGAAAATGATTATCCTCTTGAATTAATTTTAATGAATGCCGAAGAAGGTTTTACTTTTGGACCAAGCACCGGTGTTACAAACTCAAGAGCCATGATGGGTACACTTACTTATCACGAACTAGAAACTCGTACAAATCGTTTTGGACAAACTAAATTAGAGGCTTTAAGAGCCTATGGTGTTGAACCAGATTTAGAAAAGGCAAAAAGAGATCCAAAAACAATTAAAAACTTCTTAGAATTACACGTTGAACAAGGTCCTGTTTTGGATCGTGAAAATATTGAAGTTGGATTAATTAAATATCTTGCTGGTATTGGAAGATATACAATCAAATTCCATGGAAAAACTGCAGATTCAACAGAATTAATGAGTAAAAGAAAAGATGCTCTAGTAGGAGCTGCTTATTTCATTGAAAAATTCAATGCGGTAATGCATACATTCGGTGATGATGCTACAGGAATGGTTGGACAATTGAATATTGTTCCTAACTCAAATCAGTTCGTACCAGAATATGTTGAGGGTAAAATTGAAATTCGTACTTTCACGAAAGAAGTAATTGATAATAATGATTTCAATAAAATTATTACAGATTTATTAAATGAAGTAACAGAAAAATATGGTATTCAAACCGAGTTAGAAGAAATTCGAAGAGTCAATTATCCAAACCCAACAGGTCCTAGTATTATGAATTATGAGAATGTTGAAAAAATGGAAAAAATTTGTGATGAACTAGGCTATAGTCATAAACAAATGAACCAAGGAACTGGACACGATTCAATGATCATGGCTGACTTTGTTGATACAAACATGATTTATGTACCAAGTCGAAACGGTGGAGTATCTCACTGTCCAGAAGAATGGACAGAATATACAGACATCGAAAAAGGTGCTAACGTATTACTTGAATTAGTTAAAGATTTATCTACAAAATAAATAAACACATGAGCAATTTAGAGAAAATTTCTTTAAATTGCTTTTTTTATGTAAATGAAAAGAAGAATGTTTTCTACACATTCTTCTTATAGTTAATATAACCCTCATATAATAGTGTAAATAAAAGCATCAAAGTACAGAATGAAGAATTGTTTAATCTTGTTTCTTCGTTGATATTTGATACTTGATAATACAAAGAGTATTCAGCTAAGTGAGACAATTCATTCTGAGAAAATAAAGTCAGCGATATAATTGGCGTTCCTTGAAGCTGTATGGATTGTATATCCGTTTTCAATTTTGAAACATTGCCCGATAAAGAAACCATAAACAACAAATCATTTGGCTTTAATGTTTTTGAAATCAAATTCAGCTCAATTTGTCCAGGAATAATAATCAAATGAATACACACATTAATTAAGCATCGAGAAAATTCTTTTAACATTAAAGACTGCCCATATCCCGTAGCATACGCATAGATTCGATTTGAAGTTGCCATTAATTTATATATATCTTCAATAAATTTATTCTGCTCAAATAGACGAATCGTAGATGTTACATCCTCTAATACAACAGAAGAACCAATTTTATTCGTATTGATAACACTTGCACGATCCTTTCGATCCAATTCATTTCTTAAGAAATATCGAAATTCACTATAGCCTTTAAATCCTAGCTTTTGAACAATTCGAATTACGCTTGACGAACTCGCATTCGCCAACTGTGCAATTTCAGATACAGTTTTACCCTGGCATAGCTCCATATTCTGGAAAATAAAATTTAATATATATAAATCATTCTCATTTAACTGAGCATGATATTCATTTACTAATTCTTCAAGTGTCATAACTATCTACGTCCTTTACTCTTATATATTTTATGTCATCTTTTTGAAAAAAGAAACCTTAAAATGCATAGCCAAACAAATGACTATGCATTCTTTAATTCATCAACGAGCCATTACACTAATAATACGAACACCCGCATCACATGCGATAATAACAACTGATTTAGCCTTCTTAAGCTTGAATATATACTTTTGGGGATTTTGTCTCACATCATTAAATCCTCGTAAAGCAAAATTCTTAACAACCATTACCTTGTTCATAGTATTACGCCTCCTCATTAAATACTACATTGTAGTTTTCATAACCCTTAAGCGAGTGAATATAATCTGTGATAACTACCTTAGCATGTTCAGCAGTCTTCTCATATAAACCACCTTTGATTGCTGCTTCTTTAGCATGTTCAATCATTTCAAGTTTCTTATCATGAATATCATCTAATCCAACATTGGCAGTGATCTTTTCATCATCCCAATATTTAGTAAATGAATCTTCATCAACATATGGTTCGTAAACTGTAGCCTTAGGTAAAGTTACTGTAATAGTCTGAGTTAATTCATTACCTCCATCATCCTTAATATCTTTCAAATCATATCCAGCCTTAACAGTAATGTTATATGTAAAGATACAATCACTAGTTGTTAGAGGATTATCAAATTCAAGTTTTCCTAATTCCATTGGTTTATGAATAACTCCAATCTCAGGAACTGTTGCTTCTTGAAATGTGATTTCTTCAATATCCTGATAATTTACAACAGTTTCTTGAATCGTTTCATTTACTTTTGTACCATTTTTGTAAGCTATAAATAAAGCAGTTGATGCAATGGCTACAATACAAACTAGAACTAAAGCTCCCTGCAATCTCTTGCTAGATTTAACTTTTCTAAATGCTGCAGAAAGTTCGTTTTTAATTCCTTTTAAAATGCTTAATAATGTTTTCATACTCTTTTTTCTCCTTTTTGAAATCTATGTTTCAATTTATTTCTTGCTTCTTAATATCTTTAAGAATCTTTACCATAATTCGATATAAGCATTTCCTACAGATAAAAGAGTGTGCAAAAAAGAGTATTATTTCGCAGATTTTGCGGAATCAAAAATACTATTTACAACTGTAACAATTGATGATTTTGAATCTCATTTAGCCAAGCCACTGCATATAAAAATTAATGATTTTGAGTTTATTCTATTTGAGTAAAAAAATTATAAATAAAATATTGACACACTGGTTATAACCAGTTAAAATGAAGTTGTAATGAAAGGAGCAGTTGTGATTAACTCTTACGATAAGATTCCATTATATTATAAACTAGCCGAAACTATTGAGGATCAAATAAACAATGGCGTTTATGAAAAAGGTACCAAAATACCTTCGGAAAGAGAATTATGTGAAATTTATGATGTCTCTAGAATGACTGTTAGGTTGGCTATTGATGAATTAGTTAAAAACGGTAAGCTTGAAAAAGTTCAAGGAAAGGGAACGTATGTCCTTTCTAAAAGCATTGTTCAAAATCTTAATAAAGTTTATAGCTATTCTGGAGAGATGGATAAACAAGGGCAAGTCTCATCTACAAAAATTATTAAAAGGGATATAATCGAAGCTGATGACAAACTCTCTACTAAATTACGAGTGCCAGTCGGAGAAAAGATTTTATATATTGAAAGATTACGACTTGCAGAGAATGTTGCTATTATGGTTGAAAAAACTTGGTTCATCTATAATGTAGTACCATTTTTAAAAGATATAGATTTTACAAAAAAAGGTTTATATAAAACACTTGATGAAGATTATGGGATTAAATTTAATAAAGCCATTGAAACATTCAAAGCCACTCAACTAAATGCTTATGAATGTAAATTACTAAATTGCCCAAAAAATCAATATGGACTACTTGTAAAACGTGTATCATATTCCAAAGATCGCATTATATGTTGTTCATCAATTGTTTCTAAGGGTGACATATTTGAGTTCTCTGTAGTATTAGGTGAATAGTAGCGGGGAAACCCGCTTACCATTTACTGTCAACTGGTTATAACGTTATAATGTTAGGAGGTGTTGAAAATGATTAAAGATTATCTAATGAGCGATTATGTGGAAACTAATGTTGAAATAAATAGTTGGCAAGAAGCAGCTACCTATAACGGAAATATTCTTGTAAAACAAGGAAAAGTCAAACCAGAATTTATTCAATCGATGATAGATACAGTTAATAAGTATGGTCCTTATATGATATTAGTACCTAAAGTATGTTTTTTTCATGGAGAACCAGGTCCAAATGTTAAAGAGGCTTGTCTATCATTAACAGTATTCAAGAATCCTGTTTACTTTAAAGAATTTAACAATCAACAAATTAATTGTGCATTTGCATTCGGAGCTGTCGATAAAGACTCACACATGGAAATGATTACAAATGTTGCAAACATTTTACAAGATGAAGAATTCATAACTATGATAACTAATAATGCTCCAAAAGAAGAAATCATGAAAAAAATAGCTGCATATTAATAAACAAGGAGAGCAAAATGAAACAAAAAGAATATTACGAGATTTTAAAAGAACAATTAGAACGCCAAGTAACAGAGGAAGGCGATAGCATTGAAAAAGTTGCACAAATTTGTGCTGCTTCAGTAATGAAAAAAAGATTAATCCATGTCTTTGGTTGTGGCCATTCTCAAATGTTTGCTATGGAAGTGTTCTATCGTGCAGGTGGCCTAGTTCCTGTTAACGCTATGCTTATCCCTCATCTAGCTTTATTTCCAAAAGCTAAATTAAGCACAATCCAAGAAAGAGTTGAAGGATTTAGTGCAGAATATTTAGGACTTGAAAATACTTCAAAAGATGACACAATGATAATTGTTTCTATCTCAGGTAGAAACGCAGGTGTTGTAGATATGGCGTTAGAAGCAAAGAAAATCGGCATGAAAGTAATTGCATTAACATCTAGAGAATTCTCAAATAGTGTTGCAAGTAGACATTCTTCTGGTAAAAACTTAAAAGATGTTGCTGATGTTGTTATCGACATTAAATGTGTATCTGGAGATGCATGTTTATCAATGTCTGGTATGAGAGATAAATTTACAGGAACATCAACTATCCTTGGAATGACTGTAATGGACTCCATTATGGCTAGAACAATCGAATTATGTGTCGAGCAAGGATACGTTCCACCAGTTTATGTAAGCTCCAACTTAGATTCTGGAGATGACATTAATGCAGAATATATTAAACAATATCACAATTTAGTAACTTGTTTATAGGAGGTATGTATAATGTTAAAAATTATAACTGTTTGTGGATTAGGGGTAGGATCATCTCTAATTATGAAAATGACAGTAGACTCTGCCATGAGTCAATTAGGTGTTAAATGTAACATTGAACACTGGGATATGGGAACAGTAAAAGGGAAACCTTGTGACTTAATTGTTACAACTGATGAATTTAGAAAAAACTTTGCTGACCAAGATAATGTTGTTTATCTTGAAAATATGGTAAATGTTGGCGAAGCAAAAGATAAATTAGAAAAATATTTAAAAAGTAAAGGAATTATTTAAGGAGGATATTTAAATGCTAGATTTTCTAATCAACATTCTTGAAACACCTGCAATTGTTTTAGGTCTTGTTGCGCTTATTGGTTTATTATTGCAGCACAAAAATGTAGGACAAGTATTTTCTGGAACCGTAAAAACAGCATTAGGTATGTTGGTTCTTGCTGCCGGTTCAAGCTTAATCGTTTCAGAAATCTTACCATTCGTAGATTTGTTCTCACAAGTATTTAATCTTCAAGGTTTTGCAACCTCATCAGAAGCAGTAGTTGGGGCAATGCAGAGTACAGTACCAGTCATTGCTAGTACAAGTGCACTTATTATGGCTATCGGGTTCTTGGTTAATGTAGTTATTGCAAGATTCAGTCCTTTAAAGTACATTTTCTTAACTGGTCACATGATGTGGATTTTGTCTGTTGCTGTTGCTGGAAGTCTGTATGTAGCTGGATTTAACGATACAATGATTATTCTAGTTGGTTCTTTATTACAAGGTTTATTAATGGTAGTATTACCTGCTATTGCTCAACCAACGGTAAAAAAAGTTACTGGTTCAGATCAATTTGCTATGGCTCATTTAACAACACTTGGAACTATTCCAGCTGCGTACATTGGTGGTTTATTAGGTGATAAGAGTAAGAATGCAGAAGAAATCAAATTACCAGAATCATTAGAATTCTTTAAAGATACTTCTATGTCTGTATCTATTGTAATGGGTGTATTCTATTTAATCGTAGTAATATTAGCTGGCCCTAAGGCTGTTGCAACTTATGCTGGAACACAAAATTATATTGTATATGGTATTCTTAAAGCATTAGGATTTACATCAGGTATCTTGATTTTATTACAGGGTGTAAGAATGTTCTTAGGAGAATTGGTTCCTGCATTTAAAGGTATTTCAGACAAACTTGTACCAGGTGCTATCCCTGCACTAGACGTTCCTGCATTATTTGCATTTGCTCCTAACAGTTTAATGATTGGATTTGTCACAGCTGTTTTAGGAATGCTTGTTGGTATGTTTGCTTCTTCATTGTTATTCCATGCTGTACCACTAGTTTCAATCATTGGAGCTTTCTTCACAGGAGGTGTAGCAGGTATCTTCGGTAATGCAAGAGGTGGTACACGTGGAGCCATCATTTCTGGATTTATCTATGGTTTCTTATTGATTTTAGGTTCAGGATTCTTATCTACAATCTTCAACTATGCAGCTTATGGAGCTGCTGGTGTAGGTCACGACTGTTTAGATGTTATGGCTGTAATGACAATTATGAAATCTCCATACATTGGTATCGCCATCATTGTTGCAGTGTTTATTCTGTTATGTTGGTTTAACAAAAAAGGCACACAAAATAGTGATAAATAAAAAAATTTATAATTATTAAATCCATAAAGTCGCGTATATATAATTTAATAAAGGTATGAAAAATAGTTAGTTTAACTGTTCTTCATACCTTTTTATAATATTAATTTTTATCTTGTTATAGCTAAATATGCATAGAACAATACAATAGCCACAACGACTGCAATCAATACCGTTATAAGAGTTTTCTTCATATAAACCACTATTCCTTTACATCCTCAAATACAATATCATAATCATTTGAATCATAGATATTATAGATAAAGTTCTTTAATACCTTTTCAGCATTTGATTTTGCATTATCCAACAAGCCATTATCAATCGCTGTTTGTTCAGCTTCCTTACCCATTTCAGCTCTTAATTTTGCTTTAGTTTCTTCAGATAAGTTATTAAACATACTTTCTTTCTCATAATAAACATGCTCCGTATCTGACAACATACCACTGGTTAATATTTTAGCATTCGGTAAAGGTACTGTAATAACACCTTTTTGACTGTCTGTTTTTGGTTCTACAGTTGGTTTAATTTTCTCAAAATCATATCCTGCTGTGATTTGAAAATCGTGAGAGAAAATGCATACTGAATTTGTAAAAGGAACATTGATTTTCTTATCAAAAAGATGACGATAATCATCCATAGCTTCCACAACTGTCACATGAGCTTCTTGTGTTGCCAAAGTCCCAATATCCTTTAAACTTAATTCTGTAACAACTTCCATATGTCCAGAATCATCTTCTTTATTAGTCACTCTTCCAATAAAATAGAACAATCCACCAACAATGACTGCAACCACTATCAAACTAATAATATTAGGATGAATGATTTTGTTAACAATCTTTTTTAGTACTTTCTTTCCTGAATTCTTTTTTGGTTCATTTGTGTAATCTTCCATAAATACATTCCTACCCTTTTCCCTTTAAATAAATTTTACAACATAATGAAACACTCATGTTAAGTGTAATTCTATAAGTTCATATTATTCAATCAAAGCATCACACAGCATTTAATTAACATTTGTAAACATCTAATTTCATTATACATAAATCAATTATTAAAAGCCACACCACATACCTTTTAACCCAATCATTCGTCAATAATCGGTAAAGGACTTCCTTCCTCATATAAACATTCAAATAAATCACTACAAGTACATGGTACTAAATCATAAAAACTTATATCATCATTAGCTTCTACGATAACCATATAATCTTTTGATTTAAACATAAAATATAAATCAAGTTGTGTTTGAGTAATTCGATATTTTTTCATAGCATTGAAAGATACACTGAGTTCATTTATGATTTCTGTTGCAATATCTTGATTCGTTTTATATCCTTCAAAAAAATATTCAAAAGGTAATAAGACCATAATATTCTTTTTAGTTGCTAATAATTTTTTTATAACATTAACTGCATTCAATAATTGATCATCGCCAATAACGTTTCCATCAGTTAATATTAGAGGCCTATCAACAAATACCTTCATCATATTATAATAACCCATTGGCTTCGTGTTTTTGGATATTGCATACGCTGTATTTCCTGTGTTTGTCTTGTAAATTTGCATACTATTAGATGTAAGTGCGTGCATTTGTTCGGGTTCACATAAAATTTTAAAATCAATATCATAAAATCCATTAAACGCATCTGACTCTGAATTACTTTGTTCTACTTGATGATGAAAACGTAGTCCACCTTTCTCATCAACCAATTTAGAATGATTTATAAAATCCACCATATATTTTTCGTAATTATACTTATCTATTCCTCTTATGTAATTATTTCTCAATACCGCTACTGGTATTTTCCTTTTTCTCAAAATTTTATTCATCTATATCTCCCATAAAATCACTAAGTTAAAAACTATTTTCAATTTTCCTTTTCACCCTATAAAAGAAAAAACACATATTTAGATTTTTCCATAGCATTTTTTCATCACTCATTATATCAACTTAACCAATTGCTTATTCGCTCTCTCAGTATAAATAATACTCTTCTTTAAAGCCTTAATATTTTGCTTACACTCCTCATTCGGATTTTCTAAACCTTCTAATACTTTTAAACGAAGTTTATACTTAGCTAAATCACTCTCTAATTTTTGTTGTAAAGCCATTACTTCATCTTCCATACTCAATCGTTTTAATAACACACAATCACACTTTGCTAGTAATTTAGCATAATCATTCTGCACAAACTTAGGTGCCATCATCAAAGATAATGCTGTTCCAGAAGTACCTAATCCTAATACAGCACCTCCTCCTGCTATTAATACAGCTCCTCCTGCCATACCAAAACCACCAGCTGCAAGTGATCCTCCTCCAGCAGCAGCTAATGATGCACTCACCAAGGCTGCACCATGCAATGTAGGAAAGGCCCCACCAAATATGGCAACCGCTATTTGTGGTGCAAACACAAATGCCAATCCCCCCGTTGCAGCAGCTACGGCAATTGCACCACCCGCAACGCCAACAGCTTTTAAAGTATTATTTTCTAAATAATTATAGTAATCCTTATAACTCTTTTGAATCTTCTGGATTTCTTTATATGAAATGTAATTTTGTGAACTGCAGAATACTTCCTCTACATATTTAGTATAAGAAAGCTTTAGCTTCTTATCCTTCTCCTCAAACTTAAAATAAGGTTTAAACATACTTAATTCAACTGCAATATTATAAAGCCACAACAGATTTTCTTGGTTAGAAGCATATGTATTTATTGCTGCATACGTCTTTAACGAATCCTTTTCAAACACTTTATTTTGTTGTAGAGACTGTTCTGTTACCTCAATCCACTTCTTTTTCCACCCATTCTTTAATTGTTGTTCCTTATTCTCTTTTGTTCTTTGAATATCCTCATCAATCATTTGAAGTTCCAAAGAATATAGAATTCGCGTTTCAATTTTATTCATTGTAAAACAACGCTCTAAATTCTCTAAAGGAATATCTTTATGCTTTTTGATTTCAACTACTTTTGATTTGTGAACCAATTGATCAATATCTTCCTTTATATAATCCGCATCCACTCTAACAACACTTACCAATCGAACCACATTTGGAATATTGATATTTACTGCAAACACACAACACTTCTGTAAAAAACCATCCTTCGCTTTAATCGCTTTACCACCTGCAACACCCGCATTAAGTGCTGCAAATACACTTGTTGAAATAGTATCCATTTGAGCAAGAACTCTATTATTATTTAATTTATCAAAATCAATAATATTCAAGCCTTCTAAAGACTCAACATTATGTTCATTTACTTGTTGAATAAAATTACGGATATGTGCATAACTATGTACAAAAATAATATTGGCCTTTACCGAAATACTTTGAACCGCAAAGTATTCCAATCCATTTAACTTTTTCTTTTCATTTAACACTTTATTATGGAACCATTCTTTTAATTGTTCCTTATCAAACTTATTATCCTTAAAAGCAACCCTTTTAATTTCTTTAACTATTTTTTCAATTTGAACAAATTCCTTTTTACACTTTCCGCTCTTCTTATACACATAAGCCTGATCCACAAACCAATCAATAACAGCAATCTGTGCTTTTTTTACAATATCATCCGTTTTTAAATCATGTTTTACCTTCTTTATGACAAAACCAGACTTTTCATCCAAACCAATACTCAAATTAAAACAATATTCAATTACTTTAATCAATAAACCATTAAAGCTTAATTCATTACAAAAATCCCAAACTAGTTTTTTATACTTATAAGCATCCTGAATCTTGTGTTCCCAATTCTTTATATACTCATCAATCTCTTTATCAATATTTTTATTATTACAAGAACACTCTTTTAATATTTGTGGTAAAAGCTGAATGATATCAGACTCACTTATTTTATCTTTCTCCAACTTACTTCTAATAAGCAATTGATCCAAAGCAAATGCCATAGTACCAGAAGAAACAGCAACCAACACATCTACTTTATCCACCTTTTTTACTGCAGGTGAAAACTCAACATCAATAATATCCGTATATACATCTTCATCACTATTTAATTTTTTTAATGTCTCACTATCCAATAAAATAGATTCAACAAACACTTTATAATCTTCGCTATACTCTGCTAAACAGCCATTATTCACTAATTGTAATTCATACATACCCAATACCTCATTCTCCATATCTATCAAACGCTTTTCCTGTATAAAAAGCAACCACAATCCATTAAAAAAGCCGTTGCTTTTACACAACGGTCAAATCTATTTAAAATAAGAGATTTTAAAACCCTCTTCCAAATACTCAACATTAAGATCAGGAAGTTTATCATTAAAATAATTCACCATGTTTTTTAAACCACCAATTTCACAACCCGCATGATTTACTACAATCATTGGTAAATCATTATCAATCGCATACTGAGCATCCTTATAATTTGTGATACCATCATCTGCCACAATAACTACGTCTGGATTGAATTCTAACATTTCAAATATATTTGTTGCTGCACCAGTCCCCATAGCCAAATGAGATACTTCTTTACTTACATCTCCAAAAACATAAACACCCTCTTCGCCATCCGCTTTTAAAGCATTAGTCACATGTTTTGCTAATTGTGAAACGGTTTGTTTTGGAATATCTGCACATTGGTAATAAGAATTAATAACTCTATTTCTAAAATCAAAACCAAGCTTTTTAGCCCATACATCACTCACACCATACTTTGGAATTGAATCCCAAACATCATGACATCGATATACACAAATATTTCCCTTACTTAATAATTCCTTCTTATATTCTATAGACTCTACTAATTTAGTTTCCAAATGCGTACCCGTAGTATAGAAAATATTCTCATGAGAAATAATAAAATTAATTCCCTTTTCTAATGCCTGTTCAATCACCCTATTTGTAGCCACCCAACAAACACCAATCTTTGTTACTTCTTGATTTTCATTTCCAAACAAAATACGATCTCTAGTACAACGATTCCAACGAACCCAAGTACCCTCTTGTTTTAGAATTTCAATTACATCTTTAATCTTCATGATTTTCAATCCTCTCAATAATTTTTCCAGCTGATGATTCACATCATCAAAATCATCCGCCATAGTCCCTTTATCAATTAGAGAATAGATATTTTTGTTACTGTGTCAATTGACATCAAATCCTGAAACAATTCGTTTTTATGATCAATCCACCTACTATTTGTATCAAAAGTCATTAAATCTAGATTCCTATCAATTTTTATTTCATTGACCTCTATACCATACTTTTCAAATATTTTATATATTTCATCATTCTTAGAAACAATATTAGTCTGAATCAATACATTAGGATGATCAATTTGATTGAAAAAAGGATAATGAAATATCTTTTGAAGAACGACTAAAAATAATGTCGCAAAAACACCAATAAAAATCAATCCAGCACCAATACATGCAGCTATGCCAGAAGTAGTCCACATTCCAGCTGCTGTAGTAAGCCCTTGAATCAAATCATCTTTCACAAAGATTACGCCAGCACCAAGAAATCCAATTCCACTAACAATTTGTGCTGCCACTCTAGCTCCATCCGCCGTCGACACATCAAAAAACGCATATTTAGAAATAATCATAAACATTGAAGATCCTAGTGCAATAATCGCATGCGTTCGAATCCCAGCCGATTTATTTCGACTAGTCCTTTCATATCCAATGGCACAACCACATAAAGTAGCCAACACGATACGAAATATCCAATTTAAATATTCTAGTTCTGAATACAAAATATCATCTCCAAACTTGACATAATAAATTTGTTATTATTTGCTCGCTTTCTCTTTGGTAAGAACATACTCCTACCCCAAAAATTTGTCAATTCAAATTGAAAACATCTTAGAATTATAATACCATCCTGAATCATTCAATCTTTTACGACAGAGTTCTTATCCCTTCATTCCTATCTTTTTTAAACTCATCCGTCATCATATTTGCCATTACTTTTAAATATAATAAATGCCGTCACATTATGCAACGGCAAGCCTTCTATGAAACTTATATATATGAATAGCTAATAAGATTATTAATACAATCGACACTGTTCTATGAAGAATTAGTATTATTGGATGTTCAACCATAATTAAACCTAGTATTCCTAAAGCAAAGGATAATATAGTTAATACAATAATAAGAATATACTTCAAATCCAATCTCTTTCTATATAAAAAGACATGAATCAAAGCAAGCATTAAGAATAGTGTAGCAGCTAATTTATGAACTATGATTCCCGTGATTGGAACCATGATTGTAAGAATAAAGCTAATTGCGAGTAAATAATTTAAAACCCTTTTCATACAGTCTTTACTCCAAACGTAAAATAAACCATATGAAAAATCCAAACTATGAGTAAAACAATATTACCAACCACAATACCCTTTAATCCCATCATGATAAATCCAATACTCATCAATATAGTTACTGAACACATAATACGAATCTTAGCTTGTTTCGTCATACCATTCTTAATATTATTCTCCCTATATAACTTCGTATTCTTAAACCAACCATCCAATCTTTCACTAGATTTTGCAAAACAAAAAGCAGCAAGCAACACAAATGGAACCGTTGGAAGAATTGGTAATATTACACCAATAATTCCTAATCCTAGTGATATGCATCCAATAAAAATATATAGAATCTTTTTCATTATACCTCCGCAGTTAGATCATCCTAACTCATTTCTCATAAAAGAAGTCATCTCTCGTTAGAGATGACTAACTGATGATTATTCTACTGAATCTTTGACTTGTTGTCAACATTGAACAATCTCACTATATCAATAGATCCTAATTTACACAAAATTCACATTTCAAAAAATTCATGACAAGTTTGACCATCGTTTCCTTTTCTTCTGGTCTAGATTGAGCAATCATTAAAGTAATGGCTACAAGTGCACTATCTGAAATAATCTGTTTTCCATCGATAATAAGATGTTTGTTCTTATTTAAGAATTCAAGAAAAATAGAAGCACCTATACGTTTACAACCATCCACAAAAGGATGATCTTTAATTAAGAAGTAAAGAAGGTTTGCAGCTTTTTCTTCAATACTTGGATACAATTCAGTTTCAAAAACATTTTGATATACCGCTGCAATTATTCCATTTAATTTACCTGCTTCTTTTTCAACACCAAATACATCTGAAAAGTTACCATACTTCATAGAATCAATCAATTCACGACATTCTTCATAGGTTAACTGATAAACAGAAGCAATGCCATCCGGTTTAGGGATAGTTCCATGATCATAATCATCTAGAAGAGTTAATGCATTCGAATAAGCTTCAATCACATTCAACACTTCTTTCTCTTCAATATTAAGAGTCGAAGCTAACATTCTAGATTGAATCGCGATTGTTTTATTTAAAACATCTAAACGTTTTTGATTCACTGCATAGCCTTTAATCATGTAATCTTTCAAAATGGAAGTTGCCCACTTACGAAATAAAATGCCTTGCTTTGAATTCACTCGATAACCAACAGAAATGATCATATCTAAGTTATAGTATTGTGTTTTGTATGTTTTTCCATCAGAAGCAGTGTGCTCAAAATATGAGCATACTGAATTTTTATCTAATTCTTCTGATTTAAAAATATTTTGTATATGTCTTGTGATTGTTCTTCTATCCTTATTGAAGAGTTCGGCCATCTGTTTTTGTGAAAGCCAAACAGTTTCATTATCTGGTGATACAGTAACATCCAATTCCAAATCACCATTCACAAACTTAATTATTTCATTATTCATGTGTTCTCCAATCTTTTTATATTTAAATACCTTTATAATTAATTTCTTCCTTAATTAACAAAGTCTAATCAAAAGAACCACCACTATATATTTTGCATAGCACCCTATTCATAGTTATAATACAAATACTGAAAAACTACTGGATACAGTAAAAGCTCTGAAATCATTCTAATGTTTTTGAACATGTAATCTTTCAAATGGAAGTTGCCCATTTACGAAAGATAATTCCGTTTTGTGATTTTACTCTATACCCAACGGAAATAATTACATCTAAAGAATAAAATGGAACAGATTGCTTAACTCCAACAACACGCATTTTTTGCGTGTTGTTCTCTTTTTCAACTTCATGATCTTTAAACGTGTTATTAATATGCTAACGAATTGTTTTTTCATCACGATCAAACAACAATGCCATTTGTTTTGTAGATAACCACACAATATCTTTATCTGGAGTTACCGTAACGTCTAACTCTAAATTTCCATTATTAAACTTAATTATTTCATTATTCATATGTACCCCATCTTCTTATATTTAAATGACCTTTATAATAATTAACAAATGCTAATCAAAAAAACTACCTCATTTGCACAATCCCCTATTTAAAGCTATAATACAAGCAGAGAAAAGCTACTGGAAAAGCAGTGGCTGCTCTGAAATCAAATTAATGCTAAGGCACTAGTTTAACTTCTTTGCGGGAAAGGTGGACTAGTGTCTTTTGCATTTTTCGATAATCATTTACGTAAGTCGTAGTATTTGCACTAAAGCCATTAAACACATGGCAACGTCAATATAAAGATAAATGTACATATGACAACCTCCTACAATAATCGGAATCGAGCCGAGAACTCAAGCTAAATTACTTTTAATTTCAGAGGTACCACCCTACTATATCCAATAGCCAATTCCTATTATAAAAGGCCAATGTGAAAACATTGTGAATTCTACTAAATTATTCAAAAAAAAAGGATAGAACGACATTGAATTCTATCCTCGTATATTATTTTTCAATTAAATCCTCTATCTTACAACCAAATACTTTAGAAATACGATACAACTTATCTACACTCGCCTTATTAATATCTTTATTTCTTTGTTCATACAACTGAATTGAACGAAGACTTACACCAGAAAGATTCGATAATTCTTGTTGAGTATAACCATAAGTAGTTCGAATACGCTTTAAGTTTGTTTCCACATAATACTCTTTCATTTTAGAATCCACAATATCTACAAACTTAGAAATATCCGCCTCATGAAGTGTATAATACATTCTTTTCAAATCTTCAAAACTTAAAACATTAAATATCTCTTTAAAACTTCTATCTGAATACCATTGGTAATAGGCAACAGCCCAACCAATCCAATACTCACATGAACGACTATAGTTTACTTCAGATTCAATATTCAACTCTTTTTGCATGGTCTCAAACACAATTTCATGTACAAGCTCGATGCCACTTTTACCCGCCACACACGCAGGCTCCCCATTTTCAATACGTTCACTAAATGAACTTACGACAAACATATTCACAAAATCATCACCTGAAATATGACAAGTATTGATGGCATAATCAAAGGCATCTCCTAACATTGTTTGTGCATTATTTACATATATTTCTTGGTATGCGTGGATCATCATTTGTAATGCCCCCTCTTATAATATCTTGAATAAACAGTCCATCCATTTCTTGATCAAGCATTTTCAAATAATATTGGTTTGCTTCATCATTTCTTACTTTACGTAAATCATAATATTGATTTTTATCAGCAACCTCATACCCTTCAAACTTTAAATTTGAAAACGCAAACTGCGACTTAATGACAATCTGTTCTCCTAATTTGCCCAATCTCATAGCTTGTGCGAGTTGCTCAACTGAAATTGTATTATTCAAGAAACTTTCTGCATAATCAAAATAAGAATCATCCGCACGATAGCCTATAATCAAGTCATATGCATTCACATTGATACTAAAATAATCAATCAAATATTGTTTTGCTCGTCTAGCCACAGGCGCTTTAATTGAAAAAAGACGATGCTCTACCAATATCGCAATCCAATTTAAAATCGTATAATCCGAACTATTTAAATTCAAAATTTTCAAATACTCTGTATCCAAAGTATACTTATTAGAAAATCCATCATTTAACGAAGAAACCGCCCATTCTTTTGCCAAATCATTACTTTGCGTACAATAAAATCCCAATCCAAAATCATTATTCTTTTTACCAACACCAAATATAGGATTCTCAATTATTTTTTCAGATCCATGGTACAAAATTATTTTATTATCCATTAACATTTATCTCCTTCAAACTAATTGTATCACTGTGGTGATAGTAAGGAAACAATGAAAACAAATTACAACACTCATTTTTTGTGAATTCTTCTAATTCAAAATCATCAATCACTCTAATCCTTATCGAATCAGAGAAAACGAAATTTGAACGAAATTGGAAGAAATAATTCCATTGACACATATTACAAATTCTTTAAAGCATTATTGATATGTTTATCAATTGTTTTAATATATATGATAAAATGTAGAAAAGTAATAAAACGAAGGATAAATAGTGTATGAAACAAATCAATTTTATATTTACAAAAAACGGATTTCATATTGATGAAACAAAAGAAGAAAATACTTCAAAATGGGCTGAGGAATTCAAAAAATACAAATATTTGGCACTCTATGAATTAGGGTTTGAAAACAACCTTAAGGGATTGACGCCTAGCGCTTTTTATTTGTATCAACTCTCTTTGAAATTTATTGAACTTTTAAGTAATCGTCCTGAACTAGAAGTAGCTAGAGAAGATACTAAAGTAGAAGCATCAAGTGAAGACTTAGAATATTTAATGTCTATTATTCCTTTTGCGATTGGTACAGAATATATTGATGAAAAGTGGATTCAAAACGTATTTGAAAAGTTAAATAATCAATTTAGTTTAGATATGAAATCCTATAAAGGTACAGTTCAAATGTATCTTCAGGAAAAATCCCAAGATTTAAAAATCGCAAAACGAATCTATTTTCACTTAGTCGAAAACGAAGAAGATGCAGACTTTCCGTTTGCGTTTTTAGCGACGTATGCCACAAAAGACAAAGAAAATCGAATTGTTCATATGCCACTTAAGCATGCACTAGTCGAATATAAAAACGATCAAGAACAATTATTAAATTTATTATCTTGCCTAAATGTAGTCGCTCAAAAGAATACTTTGATTGCCCAATATATGGAAACCGGTGATTTGTTCCATCCCATCAGATTAACTAGTAAAGAAGCCTATTCTTTATTAAAAAGTGTGCCTGACATTGAGGCTTGTGGCATTAAGTGTAGAGTACCAAATTGGTGGAAGAAGAAATATTCTTCTGTAAAAATCAATGTGAACATTGGAGATACCAAACCATCCATGTTTGGCTTTGACTCCATACTATCCTTACAACCATCTCTAATTGTTAATGGGCGTGCCCTCACAAAGAAGGAAATTAGTGAACTTTTAAAAATGGAAGAAGGCCTTGCATGGCTTAAAGGTCAATGGGTAGAAATTAATCATAACAAGCTTCAACAACTTCTTGAACAAATGGAACAATATGATGGCACCATTACATTAAAGGAAGCTTTGACAAAAACATATATGTCAAATGATGATGATATTGATGTCGATATGGGTATACAGATATCAAATGGAAAATGGTTAAGGGATATTTTAGGCAAATTGAAGAATCCTTCAAAAATCAAAAACAAAGCTCAACCAAAATATTTAAACGCAACACTCCGACCTTATCAAAAGAGTGGCTACAATTGGTTAAATCAAATGAATGATTTAGGTTTTGGCGCATGCCTAGCCGACGATATGGGACTAGGAAAAACACTTCAAGTCATTTCTTTTTTAGAGAAGATGTATGAAAAAAAGAAAGATGCACATGTATTATTGATTGTTCCTGCATCGCTACTTGGAAACTGGTCAAAAGAAATAGATCGCTTTGCCCCTAAAATGCCATATTATATTCTTCATGGAAAAAACAATATTGTACATGATGACACATTTATCACAATAACAACCTACGGGATGGCATTACGCAATGAATTTTTACAAGAAAGAATATGGGACTGTTTGATTTTGGATGAGGCACAAGCCATTAAAAATCCGGCAACCAAACAAACACGTGCCATTAAAAAGATTCCTAGCCATATGCGTATCGCAATGACAGGTACTCCGATTGAAAATGACCTATCCAATTTATGGTCACTATTTGACTTCTTAAACAAAGGATTATTAAGTAGTGCATCTGACTTTAAGGAATACGCAAAGAAAGTACAAGCCTATCCTGAATATATGACAAAATTAAAGATGATGGTTTCCCCATTCATTTTAAGACGTCTAAAAACAGATAAAACAATCATTTCAGATTTACCAGACAAAATGGAAATCACTGAACATGTGGATTTATCCAAACGACAAGTTGTTTTGTATCGTAAAGAAGTTGATAAAGCAGAACAAAAAATATTGGAATCCACAGGCCTTCAAAGAAGAGGTATTGTGATTGCGTTATTGACGAAATTAAAACAAATCTGTAATCACCCAGACCAATTTATTCATGATACCAACTACAATCCAAAGGATAGTGGAAAATATGCGATGTTGAAGGAGTTGTGTGAGACCATCTATGAGAAAAGGGAAAGAGTATTGGTATTTACACAATATAAAGAAATGTGTGAACCCCTATCCCAATACCTAGAATCTATTTTCCATAAGAAGGGATATATTATTCATGGTGGTATTCCAGCTAAAAAGCGTACAGGAATCGTTGAAAAATTTAATGACGAAAACACATACGTTCCATATATCGTATTATCATTAAAAGCAGCCGGAACCGGACTCAATCTAACAGCTGCCAACCACGTCATTCACTTTGACCGTTGGTGGAATCCAGCCGTAGAAAACCAAGCAAGCGATCGAGCCTATCGTATTGGACAAACCAAAGAGGTCTTTGTTCATAAACTCGTTTCAAATGGAACTATTGAAGAAAAAATTGATAAATTAATCGAATCTAAACAAGAACTCGCAAATTCCATCCTTGCCTCTAGCCAAGAAAAATGGATTACCGAACTAGATACAAATGAACTAATGGACTTATTAAGATTGGATGTGTAGACTATGGCAAAATATTGGACAGCAAGCATGCAATATTCGCAAATGAGCGTAGAAGAATTACAAAAAAAAGCACAAGAAAGTGTTAAAAACGCAAAAAACAAAGGAAAAGAAATGCATCCCATTATTGTGGACGGAAGGCAAATCGCAAAAAGCTGGTGGGGCATGGCCTGGTGTAAAAATATTGAACAATATGCCGATTATGCCAGTCGCATCGAACGAGGAAAAAGATATGTTCGTTCCGGTGCTGTTGTGGACTTACAAATTGTTAAGGGTAAGGTAAAAGCACGTGTACAAGGATCAAGAAAAGCACCATACAAAGTGGAAATCAATATCAGTCCACTAAAAGAAGAAATTTGTGAAGACATCATTGAAAAATGTAGTTCACAAATCCAAAACTTACAAGAACTTGTGAATGGGCAATTCCCCGAAAGTTTAAAAGAAATATTCCTATCCGAAAACGGACTATTCCCAAGCCAAAGAGAAATCAGTTTCAACTGTAGCTGCCCCGACTGGGCCTTAATGTGCAAGCACGTTGCTGCCGTACTCTACGGAATTGGAACCAAGCTCGACGAAAACCCATTCTTATTCTTTGAACTCAGAGGAATCGACGTCAATAAACTTGTAGATGTAACCATCAAAGACCACGTAGACTCACTACTAGAACATGCCAATATGCCACCAACAGATCGTGTAATGGATGATTCTTGTATCGAAACATTGTTTGGATTAAAGTAATACAATAAAGACACTAATGTACATGAGCGAGTGTCTTTTACATTTTTCTATGATAATCAATGTAATTCTTAGTATTTCTACTAGTGCCATTAAAATCATGGCAACATCAATATATATACATCATCTTCTCCTACAAAAAAATTGAAGGATCTGTAAAGAACACAAACAGATATCATTTTTAATTCCCGTAAATTTGTTGCGATTGTTCCTACTTCATCTAAAACGACTAATTTTCATTGAATTAGATAGGATTCAACTTGACTTTTATATATATCAATTGTTTAATAATCATACAGAAAGACTACTGGATACAGTGGTTCCTCTGAATTTAACTAATGTAAAGACACTAGTAATCCGTTGGGTTTGGGTGAACTAGTGTCTTTTACATTTTTCTATAATCAATAATGTAATTCTAAGTATTTCTACTAGTGCCATTAAACTCATGGCAACATCAACATATAGATAAATATACATAAAACACTTCCTCCTACATAATCGGAATCTTCGAGAACTCAAGATATCATCCTTTTAATTCAGAGGGTTCACCGTTACTACATCCAGTAGCCAATTCCTATTATAAATGTCCAATGTGAAAATATTGTGAATTCCAGTAAATTTGTTGCGATTGTTCCTACTTCATCTAAAACGACTAATTTTCATTGAATTAGATAGGATTCAACTTGACTTTTATATATATCAATTGTTTAATAATCATACAGAAAGACTACTGGATACAGTGGTTCCTCTGAATTTAACTAATGTAAAGACACTAGTAATCCGTTGGGTTTGGGTGAACTAGTGTCTTTTACATTTTTCTATAATCAATAATGTAATTCTAAGTATTTCTACTAGTGCCATTAAACTCATGGCAACATCAATGTACAGATAAATATACATAAAACACGTCCTCCTACAAAATCGGAATCTTTGAGAACTCAAGATATCATCCTTTTTATTCAGAGGGTTCACCGTTACTACATCCAGTAGCCAATTCCTATTATAAATGTTCAATGTGAAAACATTGTGAATTCCAATACGATTGTTCCTATTTCATCTAAAACGACTTATTTTCATT
>ERZ791923.569-NODE-569-length-51472-cov-10.262248_pt1 | contig 51472 bp, 40 predicted proteins | sample MGYA00510133_ERZ791923 | MGnify/ENA primary metagenome ERZ791923 (study PRJEB30046, sample SAMN00792106) | human gut metagenome | study: EMG produced TPA metagenomics assembly of the A metagenome-wide association study of gut microbiota in type 2... | reverse complement strand
GGGCAGGCGCTTCTGCTGCCCGAGGTCCGGACTGCGGCTCACGTCCCAGGCCACCGATCTCCTTGCTGGCCATGTCGTACACGGGAGCGAGGTACGCCTTGGATCCGGCGACCTTGAACTCGGTGACGTCGGTGCCGAGCTTGGAGAACGGACGGGCCGCGTCGAAGTCGCGTTCGGGCAGGTTATGCACGCGGTCGCCCGTCTCGCCCCTGTACGAGCTGTAGCGTCTCCACGGGTTCCTGGAGCGGATGGCGCATCTCAGCCCATACGGCGCATGACCCTGAGCACGGTCTTGGTCAGACCGTTCTCGACGTGGTCGCGCGACGCGGCGACCTTCGTCTCCCAGTCGTAGCGTCTGCTGCCGCCGCCTCCCATGACCGCCTCCTCGCCGTTGGACCTGTACAGCCTGATCCAGTTTCTCGCGGTATACACCGGTATGGCAAGCCTTCTGGCGAGCGTGTCCTTGCCGGCTCCGGACTTGATGAGCTCCAGCGCCTCGCGCCGGAACCCGTCGTCGTAACGTCTCCTTCGATCCTCACGCATACGAAAGAACCGCACCTTACGATCATCGAATCTGAATTTCTTCAGTCCAACAAACGGGGCGCAGTTCAATAACCGCCGGGGCCTTCACATAGATGGATGTATTCAGTTTGTCGCCAAAGAATCGTCAGACGCGTGCTCCATCATCGAATTCGTCGGTACGCGTTTCACGATGCCCTTTATGCTGCACGATGAGGCCAGCGGCGCCGACCAGCGCACACAAACCGAAAATCGAACCAAGAATCGAAGCCAACGCCGGAACGAACACGGAAGCGATAATGCCGATGACGCCGGCCACCAGCAATATCCAGAACACCAGTTTTGACAGTTTCACATGGCCGATTTCAGGATTCGGCGGCACGAAGTCGTCACCGTAACGGTCCATGACCCGATCCGTGTCAAGCCAGCTCGAACCAGTGAAATCGCGCGGCCCACGACCATTCGCCGGCGCATCATTGGTGAACGTGCCCTGATCCAAGTCATCGATGGACAGCAAAGCCTCTTTTTCCCGACGTTGCGCATGCTTCTCGAAACGTTTCGCACTACGCGAACGTTCCACGGCCTTCAAATCGTCAGCATGCGAATCCGCAAACTCGGCCCAAGCCGCATCCAAGTCGTCCATTGGAGAGCCGCCACCATGCGACGCGTCATTTGGGCGTTCTTCATCGTCATTGCTATTGTTGAGGTCAGTCATACTTATACTCTAATCGGGCGGAGGCCAATCCGCCGGGAGGATCGTGAAGAATGCTCTATTGGTTTTTCGTAAAAGGCTTGGGACCAATCGCCATCCACCGTTTGGGACCGACCGCGCAAGGACTTGAGAACATTCCGCACGAAGGTGGCGCCATCATCGCAGCCAACCATCTTGCCGTCATCGACGATGCGTTGCTGCCGTTGACCTGCCCGCGCATGATTCATTTCATGGGCAAGGCCGAATATTTCGAAGGCAAAGGCATCAAAGGCAAATTCAAGAAATGGTGGTTCACGTCAGTCGGCGTGTTCCCCGTGGACCGTTCCGGCGGTTCCAAATCACTTGGCGCACTGAACCACGCCCGTGAGATCATCGAGGACGGACATCTGTTCGGCATTCACATCGAAGGTACTCGCAGCCCCGATGGACGTCTTTACAAAGGACACACCGGCGCGGCGCGTCTGGCATTCGAAACCGGTTGCCCCATTATTCCGGCCGCCATCATCGGTTCGCGTGAACTGCAGAAGCCAGGACAGGTCATTCCGAACAAAGGCAAGTCCAAGGTGATTTACGGCAAGCCGATTGAAGTCGAGAAGAAATCCGCCGACCAGATTACCCACGATGATTTGCGTTCGCTTACCGACCGCGTGACCCGTGAGATCCAGAAGATGAGCGGACAGGAATACGTCGACGAATACGCGCAGAAGGTCAAGGCCGAGCTCAAAGCCCAGCAGGAGGCCGAAGCGCAGGCACAAGCCGAATCCGCTGCCAAGAAGGCATAAGTTTTCAGCGAGGTTCATTCCAAACCAATCAGGGGTGTCTGTTCCGAAGAATGTTTTTGGAACAGACACCCCTGATTTCTATTTTGTAATCAGGATAATCAGTCGAACAGCGACGAATACATTTTCAAGGTGACGGTATTCGGCGTGCCATCCTCCTGACGCAGTCGCACCTCGGTGCCTCCTACCGGATCCTGCGAAGCGACCTTCTTGTCTTGACTGGAGTCAAGTGTCAGTTGCGAGCTGATCTTCACACTGAATCCCAGCTTCTCCAATGCGGCTTTGGCAGCGGCGGCTTTCTGTCCGACATAATTCGGCAGCGTTACGGTTTCCGGTCCCTTCGACACCACCGCATTGACGCTATCACCCCAGTGCAACTCGTCTCCGGTCTTCGTGGAAGCGGAAATCACCTGTCCTTGCGGAATCTTGTCATCGAATTGCTCGGTCCAGTTGACGGTGAGCTTGAGCGCATCAAGCGTCTGCTGCACTTCATCCTTCGATTTGCCCACGACGTCCGGCATGGTAACCGGTTTCGGTCCTTGGGACAGCGTGACGGTAATCTTCGCGTTATGGGGCAGAGTCGCGCCGGGATCCACGCTTAAATCAAGCAACGCGCCCTGAGGTACGTCCATGGAATACGCGTCATCATTGGCCGGAGTCTGTTCGATGTTGTCGAAGCCGGCACGCTTCAACGCGTTGATCGGATCCTTGCCGTTCGCACTGGTGGCATCGAGAATGTCTGTGGGAACAGTGCCCTGCTTAATACCCTTGGACACTACCACCTTGACCTTCTGATGATGACGTTTGCTCACATGCGAACCGACATTCTCCGGGTCGGTGGAGATGACATTGCCAGCCTTGACGGAATCACTGAACGCCTCGGTCTCTTCGTACTCGATGTTGGAGAATTTCAGCAGTTCCTCATAGGCGTTCCATTTGATGTTGGAAATACGGCAGGGCTCCGAATCGGAACATGTGAGATCTGCCGGCTGAGGCATGGTCCAGTAGCTGCCCGGTCCTCGGAAATACCACCAGGCATAGCCTCCACCGCCTGCGCAGGCAAGCACGATGGCTGCTACGACGGCGATGATGACAGGTGCACGCTTGCCACTGCGTTTCGGCTGTCCACCACTGACCGGACCGTTCGAGGGGGAAGCTGGAACGTTGTTGGCGGGGACGTCGTTCTTTTCCAAAGCCAAGCGGGTGGTTGCCTCCGGATCTGCCTGCTGCGCCGGCATGACGGTGGTTTTGTTCGGGTTTTCCGGATTGAACTGTCGTGTACGATCGTCGTTCTGACGCACAGGCGGTGCTGGGGGAGCGGGCGGTAGCGGCATCTGCCGGGTGCCATCGCCGGGCATGGTGTCGACGGCATCGTTTGCGGCCGGGGAAACGGCTGACAGACGGTATTGCCAGTCGTCGATGGTGAGGTTCGATTGCAACTGCTGCAATTCGTCGAATGCCACGGACGCATCCTGGGGACGGTCCTCGACCGCGCGCGCCGTAAGACGGGCGAGGAATGCGGCCACGCCTGCATTGATGCCCGGACAAGCGGTCGTGATATCCGGCACATCCTCATGCACGTGCTTGAACACCAGCGTCACCGGATTGTCCGCGGTGAACGGCACCTTGCCGGCCAGCATCTCCCAAGCCATGATGCCTACGGAATACAGGTCTCCCTGCGGCGTTGCCTGATTGTGCTGAATCATTTCTGGCGCCAGATAGGCGGCCGTGCCCAGCAGCATGCCGGTGGAGGACAGCGTGGCCTGCGACACCGCCTTGGCCAGGCCGAAATCGGTGATCTGCACATGTCCTCGGTCATTGAGCAGAATATTCTCCGGTTTGATATCGCGGTGCACCACGCCTGCGCGATGCGCCGAAGCCAAGCCGTCCAACGTCTCACCGACTATGCGTAGCGTCTCACGAACGCTGAACGTGACTTGCTGGTTCATTTCGTACCGCAGGTTCACGCCATGCACGTACTCCATGACAAGAAAATCCAGTCCATCGAACTCACCGGTGTCATACACCTGCACGATATGGGGATTGGCTATTGCTGCTGCGGAACGGGCCTCGCGATGGAAACGTTCCACGAACTGGTCGCGTTGTGGGCCCTGTGCCAGCTGCGTGTGCATGATCTTAATGGCGACGGTGCGTCCCAGACGCTCGTCAACAGCTTGATACACCGTGGCCATGCCGCCATCGGCGATTCTGCTGACGACTCGGTACCGGCCTTCGATGACCTGGCCTTCGGGGGCATGCTGGGCTTCACTCATGGCTAATCGGTACGATTCCTTCTTCAAAAAACGTTTCGCGACAAAGATGTGTTCACTTGTAGTCTACAAGGAATGGTTTGCGGAAGATGCGATGAACACGGGTCTTTCACAGTGCGGCGGCATCAGCCCTGTTCCCGCACAATCGGTACGAAACGTGCGCATGCCTCGGTAAGCATGTCTTTGCGATCCTGCGATAGTTCAAGCGTCTCGATGGCGGCCTTCGACTCGAGCCACAGACCGGCGATCCGTTCCTTGGAACGTGCGATGGCACCAGTGGACTCGAACAATGCGATGGCACGCCTAACATGTGCCTCGTCACGTGATTCGGCTTCCCACATGTCGATGAGTTCACGTCGTTCGACATCGCCGGCAGCCTCAATCGCATCGGCCAGCAACACCGTGCGTTTGCCTTCACGGATATCACCGCCCACCGGTTTGCCGGTATTGCGGCTCGACCCGATGACGTCCAGAAGATCATCCGCGAGCTGGAACGCCAAACCAAGAGGCAATCCAATCGCCAGTGCGAGCCTGCGCGCGTCCGCAGGGGCGAGGCCGGCGGCAAGCATACCGAATTCCAAAGGTGCGATAGTGGTATAACTGGCGGTCTTCCAACGGAAGACATTCAAAGAGGCCGACGCCAGCTCTTCAGGATCGTCTAACGTATTGAGTTCCACGGCCAAATCGAGTACTTGGCCGATTTCCACTTCACGGTGCATATTCAGGAAGGCCGACACCACGGAAGACCCGGAGCCAAGCCGGCAAGCCACTTTATTGGCGATATCCACGCTCGCGGTGGCCAGCATATCACCCAACATGATGCCCAAACCATGGCCGATGGCATCACTATGGGTATCCGTGGCAAGCGCACGATGAGCGGACGGCTTGCCACGGCGCAGATCGGAATCGTCGATGATGTCGTCATGCACCAACGCGCCGGTCTGAAACACTTCGATCGCGCATGCCAGATCCAACACCGCATCCATATCACGTTCCGCCACATCCTGCGGCGCGAACGCACGGAACGCATCCAACGTCAGCAACGCCCGCAGACGTTTGCCGCCCTCACTTGACGTGACCGCCTGCTGCGCCACCGCATCAGCGACGGCTTTGCAGGAATTCGCCACCGGATCGTCCGCATGCAGGAACGAAAAATCCCTTACCAGCGAGAGCGTGCGCGTTTCAATCTGTTCCAAATCGGAAGAGCTAGTCATGGGTCAAGGTTATCCACACACATTCGACAAGAGGAAAACATAATGATTGCAGCGGGTGAGACGGTGCCGGACGTTTCGTGACACGCCGAGCTTCACGTTCTCCGACCACAGGGGTGCCGAAACGCCTCATTGCATTGCCGGATGATGCATAGTTCCAACAAAGCGGCCTGCATCAAGCGACCGCTCCGATACGCCAAGGAGGACGAGACATGAAGACGATCGACGAGCCCATGCCGATATGCGAAGCCGAGATGGAACGGCTTGAAGACCAATTGGTGGAGGATTGCAAATCGCTGGGCATGGCGGAGAGCATACGCGATTTCCTGCAGGAGCCATTCTCGGAATGGATGGATGAGCTGGCCGATGAATCGTCGGGAGGTGACGATTCATCGCCAGAATGCAGACTGTCCAGAAACGGTGCGGGAGCACTTGCCATCGCCATGCAGCAGACCATGGCGGTGCGTGACGCGCTGCTGGTCTCCATCATCGTGGATGAACGACGTTCGTCACGTGACTTTCTCATGGGATTCATGGCCAATCCGACACTTCCCGGCAACACGCGTCATCTGGAGGAATCCCTCAACGGATCGTTCCGTGACGCATCAAGAAAACCCGACACGGAACGTTGCGACAACGGCGTCAACATGATGTTCGACATCATCGGGATGGTCCCCGAACGGTATCATGTGCAGCCATTGGCCATCATCAGTTATGTGCTGTGGTGGATGGGCGATGAGCGCGCCATGCTGTGCGCGATGCGTGCGCTCGCGTTGGATGAGAATTGTTCGCTCGCGGCGATCATCTGCTCCGCGGCGCATCGTCATATCGGACCGGCATGGGCCGAAGAGACATAGAGCAACACGCCGAAAGGAAGCGGTACTTGCGCATGGTGAGCTCAACACGCGGGAATAATCGTCCTCGCAAGATGGTTAACTCACATAGTTGACGATTTGCCCTTGCCAGAAGTGGGTCCATATGGTATACGCTTCCGGCGGGATCAATAGGAGGATAAGTTTGGCCACCAAGGAAACGACGGTAAATACGGAACAGACTGATCTGACCGAAAAGACCACCTCCGGAAAAAAGGCCTCCACGCGCAAGCCTGCTGCCAAGAAGAGCGAGTCCTCAAAGACCGCTACGAAGACGTCGCGCAAGACGGCCGCGAAGAAGACCTCCGCCGCCAAGAAAAGCAAGAAAGCGGAAGAAGAAGAGAACCTGATCGAGCAGGACGCTCCTGAAGACGATCCCGTCGAGGATGCCGATCTTGATGATTTCGACGATGACCTTGATGACGTGGACGACGAAGGGGAGGATGACGACCTCGACGAGGACAATATCGACGAGGATGACGATTCCGAACTGGAAGACGATGACGAAGACAAGCGCAAAAAGCCGGAAGAGCCCAAGGAAAAAGGCGCTTTCGTGGTGCGTGACGATGATGACGACGACAATCTGACGCCGTCCGGCAATCCGAAGCGTCGTGTGATCGCAGCCGGCGCCACCGCAGATCCGGTCAAGGATTACCTGAAGCAGATCGGCCGAGTGAACCTGCTGAACGCCGAACAGGAAGTCGACCTGTCCGAACGCATCGAGGCCGGTCTGTACGCCCAACATCTGCTGGACACGGAATCCGACAAGATGGATTTCAAGCGCCGGCGTGAACTGAAGTGGGCTGCGAACGACGGCAAGCGTGCCAAGGACCATCTGCTGGAAGCCAACCTTCGACTCGTGGTCTCTCTTGCCAAGCGCTATACGGGCCGTGGCATGCTGTTCCTCGATTTGATTCAGGAAGGCAATCTTGGTCTGATTCGTGCCGTAGAGAAGTTCGACTGGAAGAAGGGCTTCAAGTTCTCCACGTACGCCACATGGTGGATTCGCCAGGCCATCACCCGTGCCATGGCTGATCAGGCCCGCACCATTCGTGTGCCTGTGCATATGGTGGAAGTCATCAACAAGCTGTCCCGCGTGCAGCGCCAGATGCTTCAGGACCTCGGCCGCGAACCTACACCGGACGAACTGGCCCGTGAGCTCGACATGCCGGTCGAGAAGGTGCAGGAAGTGCAGAAGTACGGGCGTGAGCCGATTTCCCTGCACACGCCGCTGGGCGAGGATGGCGATTCCGAGTTCGGTGATCTGATCGAAGACACCGACGCCATTGCACCGTCCGATGCCGTCGCCTTCTCGCTGTTGCAGGAGCAGTTCAAGCAGGTGCTTGAAACGCTGTCTCCGCGTGAAGCTGGCGTCATCAAGATGCGCTACGGTTTGGAGGACGGCCAGCCGAAGACGCTGGATGATATCGGACGTGTGTATGGCGTGACGCGCGAACGTATCCGCCAAATCGAATCGAAGACCATGTCCAAGCTGCGCCATCCGTCCCGTTCGCAGACGCTGCGCGACTTCCTGGACCAGTGATAGTAATCAGACGCGAGTAAATGAAGTCGAGAAACCGGCATGAACGCAGGGTTTCTCGACTTCATGTCTTGTAAGGCGACAATTGAAAGGGAACATGGCTAAGGATAATTACGGTGCTGAGAGTCTTACCGTGCTCGAAGGCTTGGATGCGGTGCGCAAACGTCCGGGCATGTACATCGGCACGACCGACAGCCAGGGCCTGATGCACTGCCTGTGGGAGATCATCGACAATGCCGTCGATGAGGCTCTTGCGGGAGCCTGCAACCACATCATCGTGACCTTGCATGACGATGGTTCCGTTGAAGTGGCGGACAATGGCCGAGGCATTCCGGTGGACGTGGAGCCGAAAACCAAGCTCACCGGCGTGGAAGTGGTGCTGACCAAGCTGCATGCCGGCGCCAAATTCGGCAATTCCTCGTATGGCGCTTCCGGCGGTCTGCATGGTGTCGGCTCATCCGTTGTGAACGCATTGAGCTCCCGTCTCGACGTGGAAGTGGATCGTGACGGCAAAACCCACCACATGGCTTTCCATCAGGGCCACCCCGGAGTGTATTCCGACGTTGATCCGGAACACCCGTCTCCCGATTCGCCATTCAAGAAGACGCGCAAGAATCGTCCCACCGAACTTGAGATCATCGGCAAAGTCAGTCCGAAGACCACGGGTACCCGCATCCGCTATTGGGCGGATCCGGAGATTTTCAACGACACCGCTGAATTCAGCTATGACCAGCTCATCGACCGTGTACGGCAGACCAGTTTCCTGGTGCCAGGGCTGAAAATCACCGTCATCGACGAGAACATTCCCGAAACCGGCGACGAGTCCATTGACGAAATGCTGGAAGTCGATGACAATGTCATCGAACAGGTGACGGAAGAGAACACGTCCGCTGAAACGGATGATATCGGAACCTCTGCCGACATACTGCAGGAGGATTCAGCCGAAGCTGATGAATCAGCCGAATCGCAAGAAAACGATGCTGCCACGCAATCGCAGGAAACCGTTTCCCAACCCGTGCAGCCGAAATATCCGCATGCGCGCGTCGAAGAATTCTGCCATACCGGAGGCGTGAAGGATTTCGTCGACTTCCTGTCCAAAGGCGAAGCGGTCTCCGATATTTGGCGCATCGCCGGCGAGGACACGTATGTTGAAGAAACGCAGGCGGTCGGAGACGATGGTGAACTGCATGCGCAGAAGGTGACGCGTGATTGCGCAGTCGATATCGCCATGCGATGGACCAACGGCTACGACACCACCATGCGCAGCTTCGTCAACGTGGTGGAGACGCCCGGCGGCGGCATGCACGTGGACGGCTTCCTCCAAGGCATCACCAAGCAGGTGCGCAAGGCCATCGAGGACAACGCGCGCAAACTCAAGGTGAATCTCAAGGATTCCCATATGAAGGTGGAACGTGACGACATTCTCGCCGGTCTGGTGGCCGTCGTCACCGTCCGCATCGCCGAACCGCAGTTCCAAGGCCAGACCAAGGACGTGCTCGGCACCGCGCAAGTCAAGCCGATCGTCTCCAGAATGACCGATAAGCAGTTCGGTGAGATGATTACCGGCTCCAAACGCGGTTACAAGGAACAGTCCGGCCGCGTGCTGGAGAAAATCGTCGGCGAAATGCATGCCCGCGTGCAGGCGCGCAAGACCAAGGAAGTCACACGCCGTAAGAACGCGCTTGAATCCGCGTCCATGCCGCCGAAACTGTCCGACTGCCAGCCCGGCAATGACGATGTAGCCGAACTGTTCATCGTCGAGGGTGATTCCGCATTGGGCACAGCCAAGGCCGCCCGTAATTCCGGTTTCCAAGCGTTGCTGCCGATTCGAGGCAAAATCCTCAACGTGCAGAAGGCATCGCTCGCGCAGATGCTGTCCAACAAGGAATGCGCAGCCATCATCCAGGTGGTCGGCGCAGGCTCCGGCGCAAGCTTCGACATCGAACAGGCCCGATACAACAAGATCATCATGATGACCGATGCCGATGTCGACGGCGCGCACATCCGCATCCTGCTGCTGACGCTGTTCTACCGGTACATGCGGCCGCTTATCGAATACGGTCATGTGTATGCCGCCGTGCCGCCGCTGCATCGTATCGCGTTGACGGGTACGCATAAGGGCGAGTACATCTACACGTATTCCGATGATGAGTTGGCAGGCAAACTCGCCGAGCTTGATAAAAAGCACATCGGCTACAACGAGGACATCCAGCGTTACAAGGGTTTGGGTGAGATGGACGCCGACCAGCTGGCCGATACCACCATGGATCCGCGCACCCGTATGCTGCGCCGTATCCGCATGGAGGACGCCGAACAGGCCAGCCACATCTTCAGCCTGCTCATGGGTGATGACGTGCCGCCGCGCAAGGCGTTCATCGTGGAGAACGCCGACGATTTCGACCGTTCCAAGATCGACACCTGATCTTGATTGCATGGGAGGTAGGTTCCGTTCCGTCGAAACCCGCCTTCCGCATTTTTTGCCGGAACCAACGCCTGCTCGCTTCTTGGAACAGGACCGAAAACAAGACCGAATCATGCTTCGACCGGAATCAGACGTTGAATCGGTACCGCAAATCGCTAGTTACCGTTTGGTAGGTAACTGCGGGTAAACTGTATGACGAATTCGGACCATCGCGTCCATGGAACCATCAAAGGAGCTGATTCATGGCTAATCTGCTGCTTGCCGTGATTTATGTGGCTTTCATCAGTCTGGGCTTGCCGGATGCCGTGCTCGGGGCCGCCTGGCCGACGATGGGCACCGATTTGAATGCGCCTGTTTCCTGGGAGGGTGGCATTTCCATGACCATTTCGGCGGGCACCATTGTGTCCGCGTTGCTGTCCGATCGAATGACTTTGCGATTCGGCGCGGGCAAGGTCACTGTGGTATCCGTGGCATTGACGGCGTTCGCTTTGTTCGGTTTCTCGATCGCGCCGAATTACTGGATGCTGCTGTTGTTCGCGATTCCTTATGGATTGGGAGCAGGCGGCGTCGACGCCGCGTTGAACAACTATGTCGCGATCCACTATGAAAGCCGTCACATGAGCTGGCTGCACGCCATGTGGGGATTGGGCACGCTGCTTGGCCCGTACATCATGGCGTATGCATTGGGCGCGGGTCAAGGCTGGTCGTGGGGATACCGGTACATCTCCATCCTGCAGATAGCGCTTACCGCGGTACTGGTTTTCAGCCTGCCACTGTGGAAGACACGCACCGCACAAGACACCGAAGAGACAACTGAGGGTGACGGACCGCGTAAGCCGCTCGGTATCCGTGGCGTGCTCGCGATTCGTGGCGCACGCGAGATCCTCGTCATGTTCTTCTGCTATTGCGCGCTCGAATCGACCGCCATGTTGTGGGCCAGCAGCTATATGGCGCTTGGCAAGGGCATCGACAAGACCACGGCGGCCATGTGGGGAAGCCTGTTTTGCATCGGCATCACCGTCGGACGTCTCGCCAGCGGTTTCCTGACCATGAAACTGAACGATCCGGCCATGATTCGTCTTGGCCAGGCGTTGGTGCTGACCGGCATCGTCATCATGCTCCTGCCGTTGCCGCACAATATCGGCACCATCGCGGGACTGATGGTCATCGGCCTGGGATGCGCGCCGATCTATCCATGCGTCATCCACTCCACGCCGACCTATTTCGGCAAGGACAAGTCCCAGGCCATCGTCGGCATGCAGATGGCATTCGCCTATGTGGGGTCGATGTGCATGCCGCCGCTGTTCGGGCTGATCGCGCAGCATGTTTCGGTCAACCTGTTCCCGTCCTATCTGGTGGTGTTCCTGGCGCTGATGGTCGCCATGCATGAGACTTTGCGCCGCAAGTGCGGCGACCGTGCGGCCGCCTGACGACGCCATATGTGAGACGCTCGAATGTGTCAGCCGGGCGGTGTGCTCGAATGGGTCGACGACGAATGACGGGGTTTCTGCCGGTTGTGGATGATGTCTGAAGGCGATGCCATAATCGAACGTATGTACGAATGCATGGACTTGTTCTCGGAGGCTACCAATGCCTGGTTCAAGCATGCGTTCAATGCTCCGACGGAGGCGCAACGTTTGGCATGGCCGGCCATCCGCTCCGGCGAGAACGTGTTGGTGGTGGCGCCCACCGGCTCCGGCAAGACATTGTGCGCCTTCCTTTCCGCAATCGACCGTCTGATGACGAAGGAGGGCGATGACTTATTGCGGACGTCCGGCGGTGGGGACGGCACGGCTGAATCCGATTGCAATGCCAAGAAACGTAAACCCGTCCGCGGCGTCAAGGTCCTGTATATTTCGCCATTGAAGGCTCTGGGCGTGGATGTGGCCAAGAACCTCCAAGCGCCATTGGCTGGCATCGCCGGACAGTGCGAGGCGATGGGATTGCCATCGCCGAAAGTCAGCGTGGGCATACGAAGCGGCGACACCACGCCGCAGGAACGCCGCAGAATCGTCAGCCATCCGCCGGATATCCTCGTAACCACGCCAGAATCGCTGTTCCTGCTGCTCACCTCCAAGGCGCGACGGATACTTTCCGCCGTTGATACCGTTATCGTGGATGAAGTGCACGCCATCGCGGGCTCCAAACGTGGCGCGCACCTGGCGCTGAGCTTGGAACGATTGGAAAGCCTTGCCGGCCGGTCTGTCCAACGCATCGGGCTTTCCGCCACTGTGGAACCGCCGGCCGAAGCCGCACGTTTCCTTGGCGGCACGCGGCCGGTACGCGTCATCAGACCCGAATCGCACCCCGACATGGATCTGAAAGTGGTGGAACCGCTTTCGGCCATGCGCGATCCCGTCTCCGACGACGCAGGGCGGAGGGCAGGCGCCGTGAAACTTCCGAACCGCCATACCACGCATATTTCCGGGGTGAGTCCTGCCATGGAGGCATTGGCGGAACGTAAAGGACTGACTTCGGTCGGGGGAGACGAACATACCTCACGGGTTTCGACCGGAGGTTCGGTATGGCCGGCCATCGAACGCAGCGTGCTTGACGAAGTGCTGAAACACCACACCACCCTCGTGTTCGTCAACTCCCGTGGCCTTGCGGAAAAACTCACCGCACGGCTCAACGACCTGTATGCGCAATTGCGCACATCCCGGAGAACTGGGTCTGAAACCGCCGTCAAAGCGGACGCAGGGCGGGATGCGCTGTCCGACCGTAGGCTTGGCCGAACGGACTTGAGTGTGTCGGACAACGCATCCCAGCCGGAGTCCACAGCCAGTGATTCCACCCAGCCGTATCCGGATCTGGGCTCCCCGGAAGGCCGTGAAGGCTTCGCCAAACACTACGATTCCGTGGTCGGATCCACCACCATGCTGGTCTCCTCGCATGCGGACGCCGACGCGATCGCCATGGCGCATCATGGTTCCGTTTCCAAAGACCGGCGCAAACAGATCGAAGAGCAGCTCAAACGCGGCCAATTGCGTTGCGTGGTCGCCACATCGAGCCTTGAACTCGGCATCGACATGGGTTCAGTGGATCTGGTCATCCAGATCGCACCGCCATTGTCCGTGTCCTCGGGATTGCAGCGGGTGGGGCGCGCCGACCACAAGGTCGGGGGAGTCTCGCATGCACTGTTCTACCCGATTACACGAGAGCAAATCATCGGCACGGCCGCAAGCATCGAATGCATGCGCTCCGGAGACATCGAAACACTGACCATTCCATGCACCCCCTTGGACGTGCTTGCCCAGCAAACCGTCGCCGCCGCGGCGATGGATGATCTGAAACCAGACGACTGGTACGTGACCGTGCGCAAGGCCGCGCCATTCGAAGATCTCGACAGAACCATGTTCGATGCTGTGATGGGCATGATGACCGGCGCCTACAACGGCGAGGATTTCTCCGCCTTCCGGCCACCACTGCAATACAACGAAGAGGCGGGTCTCATCTCCGCGCGCCCTGGCGCTCAACGACTGGCCGTGACCAGCGGAGGCACCATACCCGACCGAGGAACCTACACCGTGGTGCTTCCCGAAGAAGGCTCCGGACCGGGCCCACGCAAAGTGGGGGAGCTGGATGAGGAAATGGTGTACGAATCCCGGGTTGGAGACGTCATCACCCTCGGCACATCGACCTGGCAGATCCAGGAAATCACCCGGGACCGTGTGGTGGTGGTTCCTGCTCCAGGGCGTACCGCCCGACTGCCGTTCTGGCATGGCGAAGGCGACGGGCGGGACGCGGCATTCGGACGGTCCCAAGGCCGATTCATACGCGATATGGCGCAAGGACTACGCGCGGAAGTCTCGGATGGCATCGCAGGAGACAAGACCAGCCGATTCGACACGACAACAATCGCACGTCTACGTCGTGACGGATTGGATGACAACGCCATCGGCAATCTTGCCGACCTGCTTGCCGAACAGCGCGCCGCCACGGGAACGATTCCCAACGACCGTGAGCTGGTCGTCGAACGCTGCCAGGATGAAGAAGGCGATTGGCGTGTGATCGTCCACTCGCCATACGGCAGACGCGTGCACGAACCATGGGCCATGGCCATCACCACATGTATCAAACAACGATACGGGTTCGATGGGCAGGTATACGCGGCCGACGACGGCATCATCATCCGCCTCCCGGACGGCGACGGCAACCTGCCGATCCGCGAGCTGCTGCTGTTCGACATGGACGAGCTGCAACGCATCATCGAAATGCAAGTCGGCGAAAGTGTGCTGTATGCCGCACGATTCCGAGAATGCGCGGCGCGATCGCTGTTCCTGCCACGCGCCAACCCCGGCAAACGCGTCCCCTTATGGCAGCAGCGGCTGCGCGCGGCGCAACTGCTCAACGCCGCCCGAACTCGGAAGAACTTCCCGTTGCTGTTGGAAACCGCACGCGAATGCCTACAGGACGTGTACGATCTGCCCGCGCTGAAACATGTGATGTCCGGATTACGCTCCGGCGTCATCTCTTTGAGCGAGACCGTCACGGAAACGCCGTCGCCGTTCGCGGAAAACATGCTGTTCGGATACGTGGGCGCGGTCATGTACCAATACGACGTGCCGCAAGCCGAACGCAGCACGCAACTGCTGTCCATGGACCCGGAAGTGCTGGAACGTCTTCTGGGCGCCACGGACATGGCTTCGCTGTTGGATGCCGACGTCATCGCGCAGGTTGGGAAGGAGCTTGCCGGACGGACGTTCTGGAACGATTTGGACGAGACCGACATTGCCGGCCGTGTGGCGCGATATGCCAAAACGCATGGCCCATTCACCGCGGATCAGATGATCGCCGAACTGGGATTGGACGCTGTCCAAGGCGTACGCATGTTGGATGAATTACATGCCAAAGGCGAACTGCTGAAAGGCCATTTCGTCGATGATGCGGCCGGAGCGGACGCCAATGGTTCCGATGATTCAGCATCGGAACGGTCACCTCGGCAAACGCTCCAGCAATGGCTCCACAAAGACGTGTTTCGGCGTATCCGCGCGCTTTCGCTTGCCAAGGCACGCAAAGCCATCAAGCCGGTGGAACCGGCCGTCTATCAGGCGTTCCTGTTGGACAGACAAGGTGTCGGACCTGTGGGTGGCGCCCGATATGAAGGCGTCGACGGGCTGATGCGTGTGATCGAACAGCTTGAAGGCATATACCTCAACGCCTCCGTTTGGGAATCCTCGGTCTTCCCCGCACGCGTTCGCGACTACCAACCGAGTATGTTGGACGAATTGCTCGCATCCGGAGACGTGGTATGGGTCGGCTCCAAAATCAATGGTTCCAACGCCAAGGAAGCCGGCGGAATCGCATTCCATCCAGCTGATTCACGGCTGCTGGTGAAACCCGGCGAACAATCGCAGAACAATGCCTATAGTGCCGGAACCATGACCGTGCCGGAGACGATACTTGCCGCATTATCGAATGGGGGAGCCTTCCATGCGCGGCAGCTTTCCACAGCCGCCAAAGCCATCTGGCAGGAACATGCGGAAGTCAACGTGAATCCTGAAACAGGGGAAATCATCCTTCCCGCATGGGGCGAAAGCCAGTTCGAGGAAGCCTTGTGGTCCTTGGTATGGCAAGGCAAAGTGACGAACAGTTCATTCGCTCCCGTTCGGGCCTTGGCTCAAGGCACGGTTTCAGTGCGCGCGCCACGCACTGCCGCACGCAGACGCGTACGGATCCACGCCTCGACACCGGCGACGCTCGGTGGATTATGGTCCGCGGTCGACTCGTCCCGGACCAGTCCAATGGCGATACCGGATCAAACGGACGATACCGCCGGCAAACCAACAGCCGGCATCGAGGAATACGACATCGCATTGATCGAATCGCTGCTCGACCGATATGGCGTGATCGCCGCTCCGCTAATCGACAAGGAGCAGGTCGCAGGCGGATTCTCCGGACTATACCCGGTACTCAAACGTATGGAGGAACACGGCAATCTGGTCAGAGGCATGTTCGTCAAAGGATTCGGAGCGGCCCAATTCGCCGGACGTGACACAGTGGACGCCTTGCGCGGCGACGACGAGGCGCGCAGCCAATCCTGCGTGGCGCTCGACGTGACCGACCCGGCCAACCTGACAGGCTCCGCGATCACATGGCCCGAACAACACCATATGAAACCGGCGCGCAGAGCGGAATCGGTCATCGTGCTCGACCATGGCATGCCGGTGCTGTTTGCCGTGCCGAAAAGCCACAGAATCGTCAGCTTCACCGATGACGAGCGAATATTGCAGCCGGCATGTACGGAACTTGCCTATGCATTGCAGCATCAGTCCAAGGGCAGCGTCAGCTTCGCCGAAATGAACGGTGAATCATTGAAGGAACGCAACGAATACAGACGTTTGCTGCATGCTGCCGGGTTCGTGGACAGCCCACAAGGCATGAAGCTATATGGCTGAACCAAGCCGGAGGCACTTTCACCCAGCCTGCTCATTCAACCTGGCGGCCCAAGTGCGCAAAACGGGAAGGCCCTGAACCGGAAGAAGAATCAGTCCAGAGCCCCGCCAATCGATTTCGTCGAATCAGCCGACCACCGCAATCGGCGCCGACAGATCCGTACCGGAACCATCGCGTCGCATATCAGGCTTCGGCAATTCCACAGGAGCGCCGCTTTGCGTGGAAGCATGCAACGGATACGCGCCCACGAACGCGAGAATCAACGTATCCTGCCCCTTGAGGAATCGCTGCGAACGCACGCCACCCGTACCACGGCCCTTCGTCGGATACATCTCCAACGGCGTGACCTTCGCGGCACCGTTTTCAGTGCCAGGCAACGCTTCGGAATCGCCGGCAACCGTCAACACCACGGCTCCGGAAGCAGAGAACAGTCCATTCTCGCCTTCTTCGTAATTCCATGTCACCTTGCCGTCAGGCACCACCGCGAACGCGGCCACCGAACACCCCTCAGCCAGACGAATGCCCGCCATGCCGCCAGCGGTACGGCCCTGCGGACGCACATTCTTCGCTTCGAACGTCAACAACGAGGAATCGGTGGACACAAACACCAGACGATCCTCATTACGGGCTTCGGCAGCGGCAAGCACTTCGTCATCATCCTTCAAATCGATGACGCTCCACGAATCCATTGTGGTCGGAGATTCACGGTTCCAACGCTTGACCACGCCGTTGCGGGTGCCCAACGCCAAAGGAACAAGCTGACCGTCGTCATCCGTGGACGGCATATCAATCGCAGCAATCACCCGTTCGCCGCGGATCGGATCGGTGTTCTCCGTCATGCCCAGCAGTTCCTCGGCCTTCACACCACCCGTGACACTGAGCGGCCCATCCGCGGAAACCTTCGGCAATTCGACCACATGGGCCAGCACCAGACGACCCGCTGAAGTAACCAAGCCGTATGAGGAACGTGTGGACGTGCGGAACATCGAAACGATCTGATCATCCTTGGCGCGTCCGTCGGAAGCCGAACGATTCTCCCAACGTTCCACCGCATCCTCGGAAGTGCGTGCGATCAGGCCCGTGGCGGACAGCATCACCGCGCACGGCTCGTCATCAATCTGCAGAGCCGATGCGGTGGCATTCTCATCGCCGGCCTTCTTTGCGGCCTTTGCGGCTGCGGCGACATCGGCTGCTACGGAGGATACGGTCGCGGCGGCGCGCGCGGCAGCCATCGCGTTTGCAGAGACGCCATCATCGCCATGCGCCACAACAGGCGTCAAATTGCCTTCCTCATCCTCATCCAGCAGCACCGTGCGCCGGGGAGTGCCGTATTTGGCCACGGCGTCATCCATTTCGTCAATGACCACGCCGTCAAGCGCCTCATCGGAAGCAAGAATGCGTTCAAGCTCTTCGATACGCCGCTTCAGGTCGTCGCGTTCCGCCTCAAGCTCGATACGACTCATCTTGGTCAGACGGCGCAGCCGCAAGTCAAGAATGTACTGTGCCTGAATCTCGTCCAGATCGAATACGGCGATAAGCTTTGTTTTCGCGGCCTCGGCATCATCAGAAGAGCGAATCACCTGAATGACTTCATCGATGTCCACCATGGCGAGCAGCAAGCCCTCCACCAAGTGCAGCCGCTCAAGCGCCTTCTTCCTGCGGAATTCACTGCGTCGGCGGATCACCACACGACGATGGTCCACCCACACCTGAAGCATTTCCTTCAATCCCATGGTGTGCGGACGGCCATTGACCAACGCCACATTGTTGATGGTGAAATTGTCCTGCAACGGCGTGTGCTTGAACAGCTGCGCCAACACCGCGTTCGGATCGAACCCGGTTTTGATTTCGATGACGAGGCGCGTGCCGTTATGCCGGTCAGTCAGATCGATGGCACCGGAAATGCCGTCCAGCTTACGGTTCTTCACACCTTCGGAAATACGTTCCAACACACGTTCCGGACCCACCATGAACGGCAGTTCCGTCACGACGATGGCCTTTTTGCGAGCCGTCACGTTTTCGATATGCGTCACGGAACGCGTGGTCAACGCGCCACGACCCGTCTCGTACGCCTCGCGGATGCCCTTGCGGCCCACAATCACGCCGCCGCCCGGCCAATCCGGACCCGGCACGTAGCGCATCAACTCCTCTAACGTCGCGTCGGGATGGCGCATAAGATGCTTGGCCGCAGCCACCACCTCGCCAAGATTGTGCGTGGCCATATTCGTGGCCATGCCGACGGCAATGCCGGAACCACCATTGACCAGCAGGTTCGGAATCGCGGCAGGCAGCACAGTCGGCTCCTGAAGCTTGTTATCGTAATTCGGCGTGAAATCGACGGTATTTTCGGCGATATCGGCATTCATGCCCAACGCGGCCGGCGCCATACGAGCCTCGGTATAACGAGAAGCAGCAGGACCGTCATCGAGAGAACCGAAATTGCCGTGACCGTCCACCAATGGCAGCCGCATCGCGAACGGCTGCGCCAAACGTACCATCGCCTCGTAAATCGCGGAATCGCCATGCGGATGGAGCTTGCCCATCACTTCGCCAACCACACGCGCCGACTTCATATACGGCCGGTCCGGATTGAGGCTCATCTGACCCATCTGATAGATGATGCGTCGTTGCACCGGCTTGAGACCGTCCCTGGCATCAGGCAGCGCTCGGGCGTAAATCACCGAATACGCGTATTCGAGGAACGACTTGCTCATTTCCTCGTTCAACGGCGTTTCGACGATGTTCTCCTTGACCGTACGCGGGTCAAAGGCTGGTTTTGCCGGTTTGCGGTGCGACACCATGCGGTGGTTCTCCTCACGGAAAGGTTATGGTAATCAACCTAGCAATATTACCAGCTGGTACTGCCGCGGTGCTTGAATGGGGACCATGAGTGTTGAAGTGCCCGAAATCGACCAGCTGCTAGCCATGACCAGTCCGGCACGATATGGCGACGAACTGCCGGATGAGGGCAGCCGCGGCGGTGCTCTCCACCTATCCTCGGTACTTCCCGCCATTTCCAGCGCCATCGGGTATCCGATTCCAACGGCCATCCATGCCGATCCGAAACGACTCCAAGAGGCACTTGGCCTGCCGGACGCGCGTTCGGCAGTCGTGGTCCTGGTGGACGGTCTCGGATATTGGAACATCAATATGAGATTGGGACATTCACCCTATCTACGGTCGCTGATGGCGGATGGCGTTAACCAGCGGCCAATCGCCACATGCATGCCCAGCACCACCGTGGCCGCCATGTCCACGTTCGGCACCGGCACATGCCCCGGATTAACCGGCATGACAGGGTATACGCAGCTCAATCCCGACAATGGCGAAATCTGCCAGCTCATCTCTTTCAAAAACGCGCCCGCACCGCTGAAACTGCAACAGCAGCCGACCATATTCGAACGATTGGCGGAACAGGACGTTCGCGTCACCAGTTCGGGACTGCCGAAATTCGCGTTCTCCGCGTTGACTCAGGCGGCGTTACGTGGCAGCGACTACATCTCCAATGACGATCCACGCCGACGTATCATGACCGCGGCGAAAGCGGCGAACACGCCCGGACTGACATACGTGTACCTGCGCGACGCGGACAAGATCGGACACAATTACGGCTGGGACTCCGACAAGTGGATCGGCACATATGAGCGTATCGACGCCCAGTTGTCTTTGCTGCGTCGAAGTGTGCCGAAGAACACGCTGATCGTCATCGTGGCGGATCATGGCATGATAACCGCCGACCCGGAAGCCTGCATCGACATAGCGTCCGAACCCCAGCTGATGCGGGGCGTCGCGAATGTCGGCGGTGAACCACGCTGTGTCATGCTTTATGGCGAGGATGGCGAGAATCCGGAGGACATCGCCGCTCGTTGGCGTGACGTGCTGGGGGAGCGCGCCCAGGTGCGCACCCGCCGGCAGGCAATCGAGGAAGGCGTCTACGGACCAGTCGATGAACGCGTCAAGTCGATGATCGGCGATGTGGTCGTCTCCGCTGCGGGCTCTACCACCATTGTCGATTCCCGCACACAGGCGGAGAAGGCGATGCATCTACCCAGCGTGCACGGGTCGCTGACCTACATGGAATCTGATATTCCATGCCTGATTGACGTGGCTTGATCGAATGATCTGAACGTCTGAACGGATGTTGCCGTGGGATGTTAGGGAACGTTAATCAGTCACCGAACAGAATTTCATCCCAACTCGGCACTGCGGAGCGTCCTGCACGGCGCTTCGATTTGGTGGTGCTCTGACTATGAGGATCGGATGATGCCATCTTGGACTTATCGGGCTGCTGCTCGCCGGCGGATTGCGTGTTTTGCGAGTTTTGGGCAGGTTCCGTCGTTGAAGGGGCGGGGTACTGCGTCGTCGCGATTTCCGGACGGTTCGGCAGCGGAACGGTCGCCGATGACTGAGTCTCAACGGTGGTCTTGATATTCGTGGCTTGTGGTGCAACCGGTTCCGGAGCATTCCAAGCGGACACCGTCTGTTCGATACGTGCGGAACGTGCGGAATCGCCCGGCAAATTCAATGATGCGAGAAAACTCTGGTCGACCTGCTTCTCGGCGTGTCCTTCCGTCGGCGTGTCTTGTTCGCCGATGAGCTTGCGTGCCATTGTGTTCAGACAGTTGACCGCGTTGTCATGCATGTTCCAAGACCATTCCGCACGGGCGGCATGACCTGCGGAATCGAACTCCGCGGTAATCTTCCACGGTTCCAAACCGCGTCTGGTGGCCTTCCACCGCACATCCTCCAACCGTACGTGGGCTGCGGCGAAAGTGCGTTCGATCAGTTCGGAAAGCGTGCGCACACGGCTTTCCTTCGGCGCGGGAACCGCCAGGAACTGTTCGATCGCATATTGCTTTTCGGTTTCCACCGCCGCCGAGAAACGCCGAACAAGCACTTCGCTCAACGAATATCGCTCCGCCACGCGGGTCGGATTGGCTCCGGCTCGAATCAAGGATTGGATTTGGGAGATCGGCAGCGTGGAAGGCGCTTGCTGCTGACGCTCCTCTTGGGTTTCGGTGCGAATCTGCTTTGCCTCCAAAATGGCTCTTTCAAGCGCTTCATCGACCTTGACGGCGAATTTGCCGGCACCTGAAACAAAGACGAGCTCACCGGTTTCACTCACATGATCGAACCGTGCATCTTCGAGCGCATTCTCAGGCACAACACACCACTTTCCCTTAGATTTTTCTATTAATTCTATTGTGCCCCACGTGTCGGATTTTACGAGTATTTCAATTCGTGTATCCTAGCGGGGGAAAAGTCATGTATTCTATGGCGCATAAGCACCATAGATGACGAAAGGAATCTCGATGGCACAGGATTATGATTCCCCGCGCAACAAAGACGAGGACGAGGAGTCGCTCCAGGCTTTGAGCAAGGGTTCTCAGAACAATTCCAACGATATGGACGATGACGAGAACGCCATTGCCGAAGACTACGAGCTGCCGGGCGCCGATTTGAGCAATGAGGACGCTTCGGTGACCGTCATTCCGATGCAGGGCGACGAGTTCATCTGCTCCGAATGCTTCCTGGTGAAGCATCGCAGCCAGCTTGCCTACACTACCGACGACGGACAGCCGGTATGCAAGGAGTGTGCGGCCTGATGGCGTTCGACGAGGCATACAACGAGCCGGAAAACGTCGAGGTTCTGGTAAAGTCGCTGGATCCCGGGCAGCCGGCTCAGCTGCATTACGCCCATGCCGGAGACGCCGGTGCCGATCTGCGCACCACCGAAGAAGTGACGTTGAAGCCGTTCCAGCGGGCGCTGGTGCCCACGGGAGTGGCAATCGCATTGCCTGCCGGCTATGTGGCGCTGGTGCATCCGCGTTCGGGACTCGCCGTCAAGCAGGGCGTCACGGTGCTTAACGCGCCGGGAACCATCGACGCTGGATACCGTGGCGAAATCAAGGTGCCGTTGATCAACCTCGATCCGGAACGCGCCGTGACGTTCCATCCGGGCGACCGCATCGCACAGCTGGTCATCCAACGCTACGTCGAGGCAAAATTCATCGAGGCGCAGACCCTGCCCGGATCCGACCGCGCGGAACGTGGCTTCGGATCAACCGGCGTTGCGTCCTGACGGGACTGCAATGCACAAAGACCGAGGATGTATCCGGCCGTGCAACACGCGGCCGGATACATCCGTCATATGGTGATGCGCGGGTACTATAGGGTACATTCCAAGCGAGGAGGAGCGAAATGAGCGACATGGATCATGAGGTTCGTTCGGCCAGAATGTTGGGCTGCGAGATCAGCACGAATCCGCTTGACCCGCTTGAACCAATCCTCAAGATGTGCGAATACCACCATCCCGACGAGGACATGAGCATTCTCGCGAGAGCCTACCGGCGCGCCGTCAACCAGCATTCGTCGCAACGGCGTAAATCCGGCGAGCCGTACATCATCCATCCGCTTGCAGTGGCGCAGATCCTCGCCGATCTTGGCATGGGGCCGCTGGTTGTGGCAGCGGGCCTTCTGCACGACACGGTGGAGGACACCGACTACACGCTCGACGAATGCCGCGCCGAATTCGGCGACACGGTGACCGGCCTGGTGGACGGCGTCACGAAGCTTTCCAAAATGGAATACGGCGATTCCGCCCAGGCCGAGACCATCCGCAAAATGGTGGTGGCGATGAGCCGCGACGTGCGCGTGCTGGTGGTCAAGCTCGCCGACCGTGTGCACAACGCCCGTACATGGCGTTACGTCAAGCAGTCGAACGCGCAGAAAAAGGCACGTGAAACGCTGGATGTGTATGCGCCGCTCGCCAACCGTCTTGGCATGAACGCCATCAAAACCGAGTTGGAAGAACTCAGCTTCAAGGTTCTGTATCCGAAGATCTACAACGAGATTGTGGTATTGGTGGCCCGTCGCGCCGGACAACGCGACGTGTACCTGAAGCAGATTCTCGCCGAAATCAATGAGGATCTCGACGAACAGCACATCAAAGCCTATGTGACGGGCCGTCCGAAGGACTACTTCTCCATTTACCAGAAGATGATCGTGCGCGGGCACGATTTCGCCAACATTTATGATTTGGTGGGCGTGCGTATCATCGTCGACACGATTCAGGACTGCTATGCGGCGTTGGGTGCCGTGCATGCGCGGTGGAACCCTGTTCCCGGCCGTTTCAAAGACTATATCGCCATGCCGAAGCTCAACATGTACCAGAGCCTGCACACCACGGTGGTCGGCCCCGGCGGCAAGCCGGTGGAGATTCAGATCCGCACGTGGGACATGCACCGCCGCGCGGAATTCGGCATCGCTGCGCATTGGAAGTACAAGGAGAACGGCCAAGCCGGACGCGCGTTGAGCTCGCCTGACAAGTCCGACCGCAAGCGTGGCGAAAACCAGGAGCTGAGCGAGGCCGACAACCTCAAATGGATTCAGCAACTTGCCGACTGGACGAGCGAAACGCCGGATTCCGACGAATTCCTTGGCTCCCTCAAAGAGGATTTGGGCGCGGCAGAGGTCTACGTGTTCACGCCGAAAGGCAAGATCGTCTCGCTTCCCGCCGAAGCCACTCCGATTGATTTCGCTTATGCGGTGCACACCGAAGTCGGTCACCGTACCATGGGTGCGCGCGTGAACGGACGATTGGTGCCGCTTGATACCAAGCTCGAGAATGGCGATACCGTTGAAATATTGACATCCAAGTCCGAATCCGCAGGTCCGTCGCGTGATTGGCTGAGCTTCGCCAAGAGCCCGAAGGCACGCAACAAGATTCGTCAATGGTTCAGCAAGGAACGCCGTACCGAAGCCGTCGAGGAAGGCCGTGACGAGCTGACGCGCGCCATGCGCAAGCGCAACCTGCCAATCACCACGCTGCTGACTCCGGAAGCATTGGTGGGTGTCGCCGACGAGTTGAACCTTGCCAACGCGGAAGCCGTGTTCGTGGCGATTGGTGATGGCCAGATCTCCACGCAGAACGTCATCTCGCATCTGGTCCGTGACGCGGGCAGCGACGAGGTGGATGAGGAAGTCGAGCAGGAGGCGTTGCCGCTCAAGCAGGTGGAGCGTACCAAGAAGACCACCAGCTCGTTGGGTATCTCCGTCAAGGGCGTGGGGGACATCTGGGTCAAGCTGGCCCGATGCTGCATGCCGGTTCCTGGAGACAAGATCATCGGCTTCATCACCCGCAACCAAGGCGTGTCCGTGCATCGCGTGGACTGCCAGAACATGCTCGAACTGGAGAAACGCCAGCCCGAACGTGTGGTGGATGTGCAGTGGACCAGCACCAAGGGCGTGTTCATGGTCAAGATCCAGGTCGAGGCGCTTGACCGTCCGCATCTGCTGAGCGATGTGACACGCGTGCTGTCCGACCACGGCGTGAACATTATCTCCGGCTCGATTTCCACCGGCACCGACCGCGTGGCCACCAGCCAATTCAGCTTCGAAATGGCCGATCCGCAGCATCTGAACACTCTGCTCGCCGCCGTGCGTAAAATCGAAGGCGTGTTCGACGTGTACCGCATCACCGGCGCGAAGGATTCCGCGGAGCCGCGACTGCGCAAAATGTGATGTTGACGAATCACATAAGCCGGTGATTGCAAGCAAACGCCTCTATAAATAAAATGAAGAAAGCCCCTCAATCGAGGGGCTTTCCTATATTGTACGGCTGTGCGGGAAACGCTTACTTGAGCACTTCCACGGACACGATGCCGACCGGCTCGGTCGGACGGTCCATGCGATCGGTGTTCACGGCTTCGAGCTTGTCGACCACTGCCTTGGAATCGTCATCCGCAACCTCGCCGAAGATGGTGTGGTGGCCGTCGAGCCACGGGGTCGGCACGGTGGTGATGAAGAACTGGGAACCGTTGGTGCCGTGGATCTTGCCGTCCATGCCACGACGCAGGCCGGCGTTCGCCATGGCCAGCAGGTACGGGTGGTCGAACTTCAGATCAGGAACAATTTCATCGTCGAAGTCGTAGCCCGGGCCGCCGGTGCCGTTGCCCAGCGGGCAGCCACCCTGAATCATGAAATCCTTGATGATGCGGTGGAAGGTTAGACCGTTGTAGAACGGCTCATGGGAAGGCTGGCCGGTCATCGGATCGATCCATTCCTTCTCGCCGGTGGCAAGGCCGAGGAAATTGGCCACGGTTTCCGGGGTTTCGTCGTCGAACAGGTTGATTTTGATGTCACCTTCGGAGGTGCGCATGATGATGGTAGTCATAATCCTAAGTGTCTCATGGGCTTGAGACCGGGGGACTGGATATTCCTTTGGGCCGTGACTGCGATGCCGTGTTCCTCGATAATCTGTGTCACGTTGGCCCTGTGGATCCAGTTCGTGCCGCAGTAAGTGCCTGACGTTTTCACCAAGGGCGGCGTAGACTGGTGGAATCAGCATATAAAGATTGGGGTTACAGGAGGGTGATTGTGGAAAACAAAGGTTGGAGAACTTTCCAAATCATTCAATTCATATTGTTTTTATGCATTAGTGCATTCCTATTTATAAGAACAGTGGACGGGCATGGAACTGTACAGACACTAGAAGTAAAGCTGATTAGTTTTGCTGTATGGGCGCTTTTTTACTTGGGTGTCTTAGCCATAGAGTGGTTGATTTACTGTATTGTCCGACACGCCAAGAAATAAAGCGATATACGGACTTGCCGAACTAATAGAACCCCTTTAGGGCCTAAGAGGCATATTCTATATCCCCCTGTCTAGAGCAGCGTGTCCTATGGAGTTTCATTCTCCGTCAGCAGGAGAAAGCCGCATGGTTGAGAATGACGCGTCACTTCGTTATCCGTGGGGGAGGAAGAAGGACTCTGACCATAATCCCATGTTTCCGGTGACAGTGAAGCCGAAATCCTGATTGCCATGGAAACGGTTGATGTGACGATTGAGAAGACGGTCAGGGGATTTGTCCTTTGCAAAGGATGATTATGACTGATTCTGTAGCGGCTTTTGGTGGGTACGGCGGGACGTTGGTTCTTTTGTTAGGATTCAAGAAGAAGGGAAGGTGTGATGGCTGGAGCGATATCTGAATCCGAGATGCGCCGCCGTACGGAGAACGTCGGACTGTCGGTGCAGTCAGTGCGGTTGGAGGGCGGCGACGTGACGAAAGCGTTCATGCACGATGCCGGAGAGTACACGCGGGGGACCATAGGCAGCGCCGAGCTTCTTTCCCGCACCTGTCGTCGTTACGGATTGGAGTGACGATGGTGCGTGCTCCCGACCCGTATCTGATGTCTTTCGTCAAATAAATCTGCGTGTCGGGATACGGTGTCGCTTTATTGGATTTCTTTGTTTCTATGGTTTGATTATGCCACGAGTCCAACAAAACGTTACCGGCCCTACCGTCCTAACTTCTATTGAACAGACACAATAATGTTGGGTTCCCAAGCAGTGTGCTCGTGGTTTTTCATCAGGAGACTGGAATATTACTCGTTGCCGTCGCAGGAACGACGCGAGCCTTCCGCTCCTTGAATTGGGTCTGGCCTCTCCGGCAAGCCCTGCTACAATGAGACTCATTCTCCGCCGTTCGAGAATCGAGCCAGTATGATCAGAATCTGCCACGTCCTTACAGCTCTCCTAGTGTGTATTGGGCTCCTACGTACAGCAAGCGGCTTTATTTTTGACTACCTGCATCCGGAATACGTGTCCAGCTTTCCTTCATACCTTTATTTTTTACGAGCGGTTCCCTTCCTTATCGCTGCTGGCGCTGTCGAAACTGTTTTTCTCCTACTAAAAAGGAGAAAAATGAAGAACTCAAGCATCTCTACGGTAAGGGACGGCCATTTATCTGTTTAAAAGAAAACGCTCGTGTATGGGCGGCAGGACTTTATCGTGTTGTCATGGGCGTGATTGCCTGGAATGCGGGGTTCGGGCGGCCTTGGCCGGTGCGGGATGTTGGGCTTCGGTGGGATGGTGGAATGTCACCGTATTATTTTTTGGGTGCCTGTAGGTGCCTCGTGGAAAATGAGGCTGATCGGTAGGTTCCCCAAAATGGGAAAACCTTGGAATAAAGCCAAAAACGACCACATGTGATTATCGTCAGAGGTGCGCATGATAACTGTAGTCATGGCTCCAAGTGTCTCATGGGCTTGAGACCGGCGTGGATGCCGACGGCACGGATACAGGACGGCGGATTGGTAGACGCGTAGTATTAAGACGGTGTTCGAACGGTCAAGAAAAGAGGAACGAACATGTCGATGAAGGACACGCTGAAGAAAGCCAAGATCGCGGCGATGAAAGCCAAGGACAAGGCTAAGCTCAACCCGATCAACCTGACGTTGGCGGACATCCAGAACCTGGAGATCGCCAACGGTCACGAAGCGACCGACGAGGAAGCGCTCAAGGTCATCCAGAAGGGCGTCAAGACCCGTCGTGAGACCGCCAAACTGTACGAAGACAAGGGACTAGCGGACAAGGCCGCTCCCGAAACCGCCGAGGCCGATTTCCTGGAAACCTTCCTGCCGGCGGCCGCCAGCGACGAGGACTACGCCAAAGCCGTCGCCGACGCCGTGGCAGAAGTGAACCCGGCCGGCCCCAAGGACATGGGTCGCGTCGTCAAAGCCGCTCGTGCCGCGCTTGCCGGCAAAACCATCGATGGCGGCAAGCTGGCCGGTCTGGTCAAGGCCGAGCTCAACAAGTAATCGTCTACGAGCAGCGTCTCTTTCCGCGTACGAAAAGCGGGTCCAAACAACAAACGTTTGGACCCGCTTTTCATAAGGAACGCGAATGTGCTGGCTCAACGCTCGTGATGGTCGATATGGTCGGACACCACGTCGCCGATGGTCTGCACGATCTGCACGAGAATGACGCACAGGATCACGGCAACGGTCATCACGTCGTACTGGTAACGCTGGTAGCCGTAACGGATGGCGATATCGCCCAGGCCGCCCGCGCCGACGGTACCGGCCATGGCGGAGAAGCCGAACAGGGTGATGAACGTCAGTGCCGCACCGCGCACCAGCGATGGCAGGCTTTCGAACAGCAGCACCTTGAACACGATCTGCAGATTGCTGGCACCGAAGCTTTGCGCGGCCTCCACCAGACTGCCGTCCACTTCGGCGAGCGACTGTTCCACCACGCGCGCCACGAACGGAGCCGCGGTGATGACCAGCGGCACGATGGCGCCCGGCACGCCGAGCGAGGTGCCGACAATCAGTCGGGTCAGCGGGATGATGGCCACCAGCAGAATGATGAACGGCACGGAACGCACGATGTTCACGATCCAGCCGAGCACGGTGTTGAGCGGTGCGTTCGGACGGATGCCCTTTTTCGCGGACGTGATGAGCAGCACGCCGACCGGCAGGCCGATCACATATGCCAGCAGCGTCGCCACAGCAGTCATGATGATCGTGTCACGCACGCCTTCGACCAGCAGTTCGCCATAATCGGCGATGAATTGCGAAACCACCTGTCCCATCTCACTTCACCTCTTTCTGGGCGGAATCATCGGCCGCCCCATTCTTCGCGCCATCCGCCGTTTCGTGCGTATGCCGATGGTTCGTCACCTTCGCGTCGGCGATCAAAGTCTTCAGAATGTCACTGTGCGGATCGGCGAACAGCGCTTCCGTATCGCCCATTTCCACAATGCGGCCTCCGTCTATCATGGCCACACGGTCGCAGATGTTGCGTGCCACGGACAGCGAATGCGTGATGACGACCAGCGTCACATTAAGTTCACGGTTGATGCGACGCAGCAGGTCGAGGATCTGCGCCGTCGTGGTGGAGTCGAGCGCGCTGGTGGCCTCATCGCACAGCATGATGGACGGATTGTTGGCCAACGCCCTTGCGATGGCCACGCGCTGCTGCTGGCCGCCGGACAGCTGGCTGGGGTAGCGGTCGGCCAGATCAGCCAGACCGACCAGGTCAAGCAGATAGCGGGCACGCTCCTCGCGCTTGGCTTTCGGCGTATGGTTGAGTTCCAGCGGGAAGGTCACGTTGCGCAGCACGGTGCGCTGTTGAAACAGGCTGAAATTCTGGAAGATCATGCCGATCCCGGCGCGCACGTCCGCCAGCTCCTTGCCTTTCACGCCGGTGATGTCTCGTTCGTCGATGAGCACCTTGCCGGAAGTGGGGCGTTCCAGCAGGTTGATGCAACGCACCAATGTCGATTTGCCCGCGCCGGACGAGCCGAGAATGCCGAAGACCTCACCCGAATCGATGGTCAGGTTAATGTCGTGCAGCACCTCATGCGCTTCGGCGCCACTGCCGTAGCTTTTGTGCAGATGGTCGATCTGAATCGTCATAATGTCCTGTTCCTAATCGTGTTCCATAACAAGAATGCCGCAGGGTAGTATACCTGCGGCATTGAACTCCTACTGCCGAAGCGGGTCTTAGAAGACCGGAACGACGGCGCCCTTGTAGTTCTTGTTGATGTAGTCACGCACCTCGTCGGACTTCAAAGCCTTCTTGAGCTCCTTGGTCTTGGCGGTGTTCTCATTGCCTTCCTTCACCACGAGGATGTTCTGGTAGGTCTTCGCGGCCAGACCGCCGGCCTTCTCGGTGGCTAGCGTGTCCTTGGTCGGGTCGAAGCCGGCCTGGATGGCGTAGTTGCCGTTCAGGGCTGCGATGTCGACATCCTTGATGACGGTCGGCACGACGGCGGCCTCAAGTTCCTTGAACTTCAGGTTTTTCGGATTGGAGGTGATGTCCTTCGGTGTGGCGTTGATGTCCTTCGGATCCTTCAGCTTGATCAGGCCGGCATCCTGCAGCAGCAGAAGCGCGCGGGCCTCGTTGGTGGCATCATTCGGCACGGCCACGGTGGCGCCGTCCTGAAGATCCTTCAGCTCCTTGGTCTTGCCCGGGTACAGGCCGAACGGCTCGAAGTGGATCCCCTCCACGGACACCAGATGCGTGCCCTTCTCCTTGTTGAAGTTGTCGAGGTACGGCTTGTGCTGGAAGTAGTTGGCGTCAACCTCGCCATCCTCGGTGGCGGTGTTCGGCTGCACGTAGTCGGTGAATTCCTTGACGACCAGCTTGTAGCCGTCCTTCTCGACGAGCGGTTTGACCGCCTTGTTCAGGATCTCCGCGTGCGGGGTCGGGGAGGCGGCCACGGTGATGGTCTTGTCGTCCTCCTTGGAGGCGGCACCGTTGGAACCGGAATTGCCGCAGCCTGCCAGGCCGAAGGTCGCGAGCGTGGTGACGGCGAGCAGTGCGCCGAGAATCTTCTTGTTACGCATGGTTGAGTTCCTCTCTCTCTCAATTTCGCTACACGGCCCGGACGCTTACTGCGGTTGCGGGCCAACGATTGACCAATATAGAGGAACCTGTGACGGCAACACGTCGCGCGCTTATCGGAATTATTTATAAAGGGCGCGAAAACCGCAGGAATATGCGAAAAACAGACTTGTGAATCGTAAATAATCTTGCGGAAACACCGTCATATAACGCCGAAATGCTTAAGCGCGTTGGCTATGCCGGCGTCGTCGACGCTGTCGGTGACGTAATCGGCCGCCGCTTTCGGCTCGTCGGTGGCGTTGCCCATTGCCACGCCGATTCCCGCGAATCGTAGCATGTCCACATCGTTGCCGCCGTCGCCGAATGCGATCGCATTGTCTTTCGTCCAACCGAAATGCTCCAGCATCACCTGCATACCAACCGCCTTGCCTCCATCGGCGGGAATCAGATCGGTGAAAGCGGGATGCCATCTGACGCCGCGCACGTTGCCGCACATGCTGGCGATTTCGGCTTCCATCGTCTCGTCCACATACGGGCTGATTTGGAACGTGGAATGGTTTGCGATGCGTTCGCGCGGATCATGCACGTCGATTTTCGGCGCGGTCTTGCCGAGACTGTTCCACGTGCGTTCCAATGCGGCGTTCGTGCGATTGAAATACCCGTAGTCGCTTTCCGCATAGTTGGCGACCACGTCGGCATGCGTTTCAAGCCAGTCGGTGATCAGCTTCACGTCGGCCTGGTCGATCGGATGCCGGTAGTCGAGACCGTCGCGCGTGGTGCAATACTGGCCGTTAAGTCCCACGATGCCGTCGAACGTGACGGGAATGGTATCAAGCACCACGCCCATGTAGGAGGGTGCGCGGCCCGAACAGATGAACACCTTCACGCCATTGCGCTGCAATGCATGCAACGCGTCGACGGTGGACTGCGGCACCACATGCGTGACGAAACTCGTCAACGTGCCGTCGATGTCGAAAAACGCCGTCTTGATGTCCTGAGCCATGCTGCCTCCATGAAAAACCATGTCAAACCCGGTATCCAGCTTACGAGGATATGTGCGAAAACGTCGTGCACGGCACGGAACACGACCACGAAAATAGGAAAAACGGCCGGATGTGCCTACAATCGTCAACCATGAGCGAACATATCGAAATCACGCCGGAGATCATCGAAATCAGGCACTATCTGCATGCGCACCCCGAACGCAGCTTCAAGGAATACGAGACCAGCGCCTACATTGAGAAGCTGCTGCGCGCACACGACATCGAAGTGCTCAACAATCCGCTCGAAACCGGCGTGGTCGGACTGATCCGCGGCGACCAGCCGGGACCACGCATCGCATTGCGCGCCGATATCGATGGTCTGCCCATCCAGGAAGACACCGGTCTGCCGTTCTCATCCGTCAACGACGGCGTGATGCACGGCTGCGGCCACGACCTGCACATGTCGTACATGCTCGGTGCCGCGTTCTGGCTCGCCAAGCGCCGCAAACACATCAAGGGCTCCATCAAACTGCTGTTCCAGCCCGCCGAGGAACTTGGCCTCGGCGCGAAGGCCATGGTCGACGCGGGACTGCTCGCCGACGTATCAGCCGCCATCGGCGCGCACAACAACCCGAACTACGCGCCCGGACAGATCGCCGTCGGCCCCGAACCGATGATGGCCGGCTGCGTGAAATTCCATGTAACCCTGCACGCCACCGGCACACACGCCGGCTATCCGCACAAGGGCACCGGCCCGATCGAGGCGCTCGCCACGATGGTCCTCGCATTGCAGACCATCGTGAGCCGTAACGTATCGCCGTTCCATCCGCTCGTACTGTCCATCACCGAAATGCACGGCGGCCACGTGTGGAACGTCGTACCCGACAAGGCGAGCTTCCAAGGCACCGTACGATACTTCCACAAGTCCGACGGTGAACTGGTGGAGAAACGCTTCAAGCAACAGGTCCAGTCCATTGCGGCCGGTTACGGCATCACCGCCGACATCGATTGGGACGATTTCCAGAACCCGCTCGTCTCCGATACGGAACTATCCAAGATAGTCGCCGACAACGTGCGCGATTACGCCCAGCTCGAACCCATCCACCCGTCGATGGCGGGGGAGGACTTCTGCGATTTCATGCCCGTCACCATGCCGGTGTTCGCCTTCATCGGTTCCAACGGCGAGGAAGGCTGCCCGGATTGGCACAGCCCGCATTTCGTCGGTCTTGACGAATCGCTGCAAGCCGGCGTGGAATTCTACGCCAACGCGGCGCTGACGGTGCTCAACGAACTGTCGTGACGCCACGTGCGGAACGCCGTAATCGTAATTTTCATAATCGTAAAAAACACAACATATCCAACAAATCAACGGTAGGTTAGGCAGCTATGACAGACATTCGTTTCGCACTCGCCCAAATCGACACCTGCGTCGGAGACCTTGATTCCAACGCCGACAAGGTCATGCGGTACGCGCATCTCGCCGCTCAGCAGGGCGCGCAGGTCGTCGTGTTCCCGGAAATGACATTGACCGGATACCCCATCGAAGACCTCGCCCTGCGTGCCACCTTCCGCAAAGCCGCATGGGACAAAGCCAACTGGCTTGCCACCGAACTGGCATCCGACAGTCTCGGCGAACTATATGTGGTGGTCGGCACTGTAGGCACCGACCGTGAAACCTCCAAACCGCGCAACCGACTCGTCGTCCTGCACGACGGCGTTGTCTGGGCCGGCTACGACAAGCATTTCCTGCCCAATTACGGCGTGTTCGACGAATTCCGCATCTTCAGCCCCGGCAACAAATCCATGGTGCTCGACGTGAACGGCGCGCGCATCGGCGTGGCCATCTGCGAGGACATCTGGCAGGACGGCGGCCCTGTGGCCGAACTCGCCAAGGAGAACATCGACCTGCTGCTGACCATGAACGGTTCGCCATACGAGGAAGGCAAAACCGACACCCGTCTCGACCTCGCGGTGCGCCGCGCGGCCGAAGTGAACGCCCCGATGATCTACCTGAACCAAGTGGGCGGCCAGGACGACCTCGTCTTCGACGGCGGCAGCTTCGTTGTGGACACCGACGGCACCCTGCTTGAGTGCTCGCCGATGTTCATGGAGGATCTGAGCTTCTTCGACTTGGACACGTCCGCGGAGCATCAGAAGGTCGGTACGATCGCAGCCAAACCCGATCCGGACGAGGAAGTGTACACCGCCTGCGTGCTGGGTCTGAAGGATTACATGGCCAAGAACCATTTCAAGGGCGTGTGCCTGGGCCTGTCCGGCGGCATCGATTCCGCGCTCGTGGCTGCCATGGCGGCCGACGCGGTGGGCGGCGAGAACGTGTACGGCATCTCCATGCCGAGCATGTATTCGTCCGACGGATCCAAGGACGATGCAGCTGATCTGGCGCGCAATATCGGCGCGCATTATGACATCCAGCCCATCGAGCCGCTGTTCGTCTCCTTCCAAAACCAGCTGGAACTGGAAGGCGTCGCCGCCGAGAACCTGCAGGCGCGCATCCGCGGCGTCATCGTCATGGCCTACTCGAACTCCAAAGGACTGCTGGCCGTGGCCACTGGCAACAAGTCCGAACTGGCATGCGGCTATTCCACGATCTACGGCGATGCGGTCGGCGGCTATGCGCCGATCAAGGACCTGCTCAAGACCCGCGTGTGGGAGATCTCCCGCTGGCGCAACAAGGCTGCCGCCGCCGGCATGGGCATCGGCGGTCTGCATGTCGTCGGCAACGAGCAGGGGAGCGCGGGCACTCCGCTGCCGGATGGTGTGATGATCCCCGTCAACTCGATCGAGAAGGCGCCGTCCGCCGAATTGCGCCCAGGGCAGAAGGATTCCGATTCGCTGCCGGAATACGCGCTGCTCGACCAAGTATTGGCGATGTACATCGAGCATGCTCATGGCCGCGCCGACCTGCTGGCCGACGGCTTCGACGAGGCGACCGTCGACACGGTCATGCGATTGGTCGACCGCGCCGAATGGAAGCGTCGCCAGTATCCGCTGGGACCGAAGGTGACGGCGCTGGCGTTTGGACGTGATCGCCGTCTGCCGGTCACCAACGCATTCCGCGAATAATCGGCGATCGCAAGCAGAACATCGAGAGCCGAAGGAAGCCGATATGGAAAAGCAGTGGTATTTCAACACCGTCACCGAGCAGCCGGAATTGGGCATGATTTCCCCGGCAAGCCACCGCATGGGGCCGTACAGAACCCGTGAGGACGCGCTCGACGCGTGGAAGATCGTGCAGGAACGCAATCTCAAATGGGAGGAACAGGACCGCGAATGGAAACGCTGGTCAGCGGACGGCTCGGCATCTTCCGAAAAGTGAATTCCATATGAAAACCACGCCCGATTGTGATTTATGTCACTAATTTCGGGCGTGGTTTTCAGGCTTTTCGCAGATGATTGCCGTTACAATCGTGAAGTAGCGACGGCGTAACGATGCGTCGCCAACCGACACCCAGTAAGGAGTGGAAATGGCAGCAGTTGATGCAACGGCGGTCTCCCAGGAGGGGCTTGAGGCTAAGGCTTGGGAAGGCTTCACCGAGGGCAACTGGCAGAAGGACATTGATGTCCGCGACTTCATCCAGAAGAACTACACGCCATATGAGGGCGACGAGTCCTTCCTGGCTGACGCCACCGACAAGACCAAGCACCTGTGGAAGTATCTGGACGACAACTATCTGTCCGTGGAGCGCAAGCAGCGCGTCTACGACGTGGACACCCACACCCCGGCGGGCATCGACGCCTTCCCGGCCGGCTACATCGATTCCCCGGAAGTCGACAATGTGATTGTCGGTCTGCAGACCGATGTGCCGTGCAAGCGCGCCATGATGCCGAACGGCGGCTGGCGTATGGTCGAGCAGGCCATCAAGGAAGCCGGCAAGGAGCCCGATCCGGAGATCAAGAAGATCTTCACCAAGTACCGCAAGACCCACAACGACGGCGTCTTCGGCGTCTACACCAAGCAGATCAAGGTAGCTCGCCACAACAAGATCCTCACCGGCCTGCCGGATGCCTACGGCCGCGGCCGCATCATCGGCGATTACCGTCGTGTGGCCCTGTACGGCGTGAACACGCTGATCAAGTTCAAGCAGCGCGACAAGGACTCCATCCCGTACCGCAACGACTTCACCGAGCCGGAGATCGAGCACTGGATCCGCTTCCGTGAGGAGCATGACGAGCAGATCAAGGCCCTGAAGCAGCTGATCAACCTCGGCAACGAGTACGGCCTCGACCTGTCCCGCCCGGCACAGACCGCACAGGAAGCCGTGCAGTGGACCTACATGGGCTACCTCGCCTCCGTCAAGAGCCAGGACGGCGCCGCCATGTCCTTCGGCCGTGTCTCCACCTTCTTCGACGTCTACTTCGAGCGCGACCTGAAGGCCGGCAAGATCACCGAGACCGACGCACAGGAGATCATCGATAACCTGGTCATGAAGCTGCGCATCGTGCGCTTCCTGCGCACCAAGGATTACGACGCGATCTTCTCCGGCGATCCGTACTGGGCGACTTGGTCCGACGCCGGCTTCGGCGACGACGGCCGTACCATGGTCACCAAGACCTCGTTCCGTCTGCTCAACACCCTGACCCTCGAGCACCTCGGACCTGGCCCGGAGCCGAACATCACCATCTTCTGGGATCCGAAGCTGCCGGAAGCCTACAAGCGCTTCTGCGCCCGAATCTCCATCGACACCTCGGCCATCCAGTACGAGTCCGATAAGGAAATCCGCTCCCACTGGGGCGACGACGCCGCCATCGCATGCTGCGTCTCCCCGATGCGCGTGGGCAAGCAGATGCAGTTCTTCGCCGCCCGTGTGAACTCCGCCAAGGCCCTGCTGTACGCCATCAACGGCGGACGCGACGAGATGACCGGCATGCAGGTCATCGACAAGGGCGTCATCGACCCGATCAAGCCGGAAGCCGATGGCACGCTGGATTACGAGAAGGTCAAGGCCAACTACGAGAAGGCCCTCGAATGGCTGTCCGAGACCTATGTGATGGCTCTGAACATCATCCATTACATGCACGATAAGTACGCTTACGAGTCCATCGAGATGGCTCTGCACGACAAGGAAGTGTACCGCACCCTCGGCTGCGGCATGTCCGGCCTGTCGATCGCGGCCGACTCCCTGTCCGCATGCAAGTACGCCAAGGTCTACCCGATCTACAACAAGGACGCCAAGACCACGCCGGGCCACGAGAACGAGTACGTCGAAGGCGCCGATGACGATCTGATCGTCGGCTACCGCACCGAAGGCGACTTCCCGCTGTACGGCAACGATGATGACCGTGCCGACGACATCGCCAAGTGGGTCGTCTCCACCGTCATGGGCCAGGTCAAGCGTCTGCCGGTGTACCGCGACGCCGTCCCGACCCAGTCCATCCTGACCATCACCTCCAATGTGGAATACGGCAAGGCCACCGGCGCCTTCCCGTCCGGCCACAAGAAGGGCACCCCGTACGCTCCGGGCGCCAACCCGGAGAACGGCATGGACTCCCACGGCATGCTGCCGTCCATGTTCTCCGTCGGCAAGATCGACTACAACGACGCTCTTGACGGCATCTCGCTGACCAACACCATCACCCCTGATGGTCTGGGCCGCGACGAGGAAGAGCGTATCGGCAACCTCGTTGGCATCCTGGACGCCGGCAATGGCCACGGCCTGTACCACGCCAACATCAACGTGCTGCGCAAGGAGCAGCTCGAGGATGCCGTCGAGCATCCGGAGAAGTACCCGCACCTGACCGTGCGCGTCTCCGGCTACGCGGTGAACTTCGTCAAGCTCACCAAGGAACAGCAGCTCGACGTGATCTCCCGTACGTTCCACCAGGGCGCTGTCGTCGACTGAACGGCACAATCAGCCAAATGAAAGCCGTCGCATGAAACGACGGTAATGCGAAGGGACGGAGCTCGTGGCTTCGTCCCTTTCGCTTTTCCCATATCGTTTTCCCATATGATTGGGATGGCAGATGAAAGGGGACATTGATGTCTGAACATATTTTCCGTTCCACGACCAGACACATGCTGAGGGATTCCAAGGACTACGTCAACCAGACGCTGATGGGAGGCCTGTCCGGATTCGAATCGCCAATCGGCTTGGACCGTCTCGACCGCATCAAGGCGTTGAAAAGCGGCGATATCGGTTTCGTGCACTCGTGGGACATCAACACTTCCGTGGATGGTCCTGGCACCAGAATGACCGTGTTCATGAGCGGATGCCCTCTGCGCTGCCAGTACTGCCAGAATCCGGATACTTGGAAGATGCGCGACGGCAAGCCCGTCTACTACGAAGCCATGGTCAAGAAAATCGAGCGGTATGCCGATTTATTCAAGGCCACCGGCGGCGGCATCACTTTCTCCGGCGGCGAATCCATGATGCAGCCGGCTTTCGTGTCCCGCGTGTTCCATGCCGCCAAGCAGATGGGAGTGCATACCTGCCTCGACACATCCGGATTCCTCGGTGCGAGCTACACCGATGACATGGTGGATGACATCGACCTGTGCCTGCTTGACGTCAAATCCGGCGATGAGGAGACCTACCATAAGGTGACCGGCGGCATCCTGCAGCCGACCATCGACTTCGGACAGCGTCTGGCCAAGGCAGGCAAGAAGATCTGGGTGCGTTTCGTGCTCGTGCCGGGCCTCACATCCTCCGAAGAAAACGTCGAGAACGTGGCGAAGATCTGCGAGACCTTCGGCGACGCGTTGGAACATATCGACGTATTGCCCTTCCACCAGCTTGGCCGTCCGAAGTGGCACATGCTGAACATCCCATACCCGTTGGAGGACCAGAAAGGCCCGTCCGCGGCAATGAAACAACGTGTGGTCGAGCAGTTCCAGTCGCACGGCTTCACCGTGTACTAAACGCCCGTCCTCTCAATGGCTTCCCCATATTCGCTGGATATGCGGAACGCCTCATATTGGTCCATGCCGCCGACTGAATCGATGGCATGGACCAATTTATTCATACGCTGAAAAATCTTCACATTCGACGCGCGGCAAAGTGGTTCGAAATACTACGAAATGCCCTTCTCTGTCGTAGCCTTGAACTATGGCAGACATCTTTGATTTTCCACGAGATGCGCGCAACGTGGCGCGCGCCGATGGCAAGGGAGCGGATATGGGCGGCGAAGCCCCACAGACCATGCTTATGCGACCGCAGGGCGTTCCCGACCAAGTCTGGAACGCGGTGCTTTCCGTGGACCGTATGCGGCGTTTGAAAGGCATGACATACCGTGAGATTCCGGTGCCCAATTCCATGGCGAACTTCGGCATCGGCGTCGCGTTGGAATGCGATGAAACATACGCATCCGGCTGGATCATGATCCTGTACTCGCTCAAATTCCGAGAGGACTGGCACTCCCACTGGCGTTGCGTGGCTTTCGCATCCCTGCCACTGCCCGACAAGGAGGACGACTGCCTGACTCCGGGCATGTACTGGGACATGATGATGGAACGTCTCGATCCAAACGATTCCGAACATGTATCCGGCACCGTCACAGTCACCCAAAACACAGCATTCGGCCATGACCCCGATGTGCCCAGGGTGGGCTGCGAGATCCGGGTGTCTTGGACTCCACTAGACTATGCCGATGGAGGCCTTGACGCCGGCTCCCAAGTCGGACAGTGGGCGTCGTTCCTCCGGTCCATGACGCAATCCGAGGAGGAAAACCCCGTTGACTGACGAGCCGAAGCTGCTGGCGGAACCGCGCGAAGGCGTGCCCAACGTGATCGACACGTTGCCGGCATTCCGTGACTATTGCAGTGAGCTGGCTTCCTCACATGGCTCCCTTGCCGCGGACGCGGAACGCGCATCCGGCTTCCGGTATGGGCATGAGGACTGGTTGGTGCAGTTCAAACGCGACGGAGCCGGCATCGGCCTGCTCGATCCGCAGGCGCTCGCCGCGGCCGGGGCGGATTGGAACGATTTCAACCGTGCCGTCGGAGATGCGGTATGGATTCTGCATGATTCCCTGCAGGATCTTCCGGGATTCGACGAACTCGGCATGGAACCGCAACGGCTGTTCGACACGGAAATCGCCGCGCGTCTGCTGGGATTGAAACGATTCGGACTCGCCGCTGTCACCGAGCATTTTCTTGGACTGACCCTTGCCAAAGAACATTCTGCGGCTGACTGGTCGTATCGTCCGTTGCCCCGCGACTGGCGAAATTACGCGGCGTTGGACGTCGAACTGCTCATCGAGCTTGAAACGAAGATGCGCGCCGAACTCAAACGCCAAGGCAAGATGGAATGGGCTCAGGAAGAGTTCGATTACGCGCTCAAAGAAGGTCTGGGACCACGCAAGGAGCATCTGATTCCCTGGATGCATGTCTCGCACATCACTGAAGTCATGCGTGACCGGCAGGCGCTGGCCATCGTCCGCGCGCTATGGACCCGACGCGACGAACTCGCGCGCGAATACGACATCGCGCCGACCCTGCTATTGTCCGACAGCTCCATCATCGAAGTGGCGAAACGCAAACCACACAACGCTGCGCAATTCCGTTCGATTCGCTCCATCAACGAACGTGTGCGCATCCATACCGATTCCGAACAGGACAAGATGTTCGAACGGTACGCGCCGATTCAACGCAAAATCAAACCGAGCATGTGGAAGAACATCATCCAGGACGCGCTCGCCCTGCCGCCAAGCGAATGGCCGGACGTGGACGGCGGCGCCGCGCGGCGTCATGAATCGCAGTCAGCCTCGGCTCCCAAATCGATTCGCGTGTGGAAGGAACGGTATCCGGAACGTCTGCAAGTGCTCAACAGGGTGCGCAAGGCGGTCTCCCAGATAGCGGAGGACACGCGCACGCCTGTGGAAATCGTCATCAAACCGCAGTATTTGCGTAACCTGTGCTGGACGGACGAACCTCGTAAGCGTGACGTCGCGCGATTCCTCAGCGAACAGGGCGCACGCGACTGGCAGGTCTCCCTAGTTGCAGAGTCCGTAAGTCGCGCTATTATGTAGAGGTTGCCTAACGGCAGAAATATGAAGAACCGTATTTTTCAGGAGCGCAAGCGTGAAAATCAGCGTCAGGAATCTTGAGCCGACCAAGGTGAAGCTCACCGTCACCGTCGACCCGGAGGAGTTCAACCCGTATCTCGACGAGGCTCGCAAGGAAATCGCAAAGCAGGTCAACGTGCCTGGCTTCCGTAAGGGCCACGTGCCCGGCAAGATCATCGACCAGCGTATCGGCTTCGGTGCCGTCGCCGGAGAAGCTGTGAACAACGGCGTGCCGGAGCTGTATTCCAAGGCTCTTGAAACCAAGAAGATCCACCCGATGGCCCAGCCGGAGATCGACGTTCAGGACGTGCCGGAATCCGCCAAGGATGAGACCAAGCTGAAGTTCGTCGCCACCGTTGAGCGTCGCCCGGACATCGAACTGCCGGCTCTTGACGGCATGGAGATCGAGGTCGCCAAGGCCGAGGTCACCGATGAGGACATCAACAACCGTCTGGAAGCCCTGCGCCAGCGTTTCGGCACCCTCGTGAGCGTCGACCGTCCGGCCGCCAAGGGTGACTACGCCAACATCGACCTCAACGCCGAAATCGACGGCGAAACCGTCGACTCCCAGGAGGGCGTGAGCTACGAGCTCGGCTCCGCCACCATGCTCGACGGCCTGGATGAGGCCCTCGAAGGCCTGTCCGCCGGTGAGGAAACCAGCTTCGAAGGCACCCTCGAGGCCGGCAAGCACGAAGGCGAGAAGGCCCTGATTAAGGTCAAGGTCAACTCCGTCAAGGCCGAGGAACTGCCGGAACTCGATGACGACTTCGCTTCCGAAGTCTCCGAGTTCGACACCCTCGACGAGCTGAAGGAAGACCTGAAGAAGGTCGCCGCTCAGGACGCCGAAGGCCGTCAGGCCACCGCCGCTCGTGACGCGTTCATCGCCAAGCTCGAGGATGGCCTCGAGATTCCGGTGCCGAAGGGCGTCAAGGCCGAAATGGTCGAGCAGCAGCTCAAGAACGTGACCGCGGATCCGTCCAAGGCCACCAAGGAGCAGAAGGCCGAAGCCGAAGAAACCGTGGAGAAGGAACTGCGCGACCAGATGGTGCTCGACGTGCTCGCCGAGACCATGGACGTCAAGGTCTCCCAGGGTGAGGTCTTCAACTTCCTCGCCTCCATCGCCCAGCAGTACGGCATGGACCCGAACGCCTTCATCCAGGCCATCATCCGCAACGGCCAGATCGGTTCCGCCGTGCAGGAAGTCGGCCGCTCCAAGGGCCTGCTCTCCGGCATGCGCGCCGTGACCTTCAAGTCCGAGGGCGAGACCCTGGACCTGAGCGCCTTCCTCGGCGAAGCCGCTGAAGACGAAGAGTCCGAGAGCGTTGAAGCCGCTTCCGCAGCCGCCGCTGTGGCCGACGAGCTCGCCGCCGACAAGGACGCCGAGTGAATCGCTGCCGCCGATAGGCTAAAGCGCTGACAAACGCGTAAAGAAGGCTGGAATCCTTTGATGATTCCAGCCTTCTTCGTTTTTCTCTCAAATACTGGAGGTTCGACTCTCCTCAATGATGCAACCAATATTATGAATCAGGCGTCGGCGACATGTTCCGCCGACGATAGAGGGGAGAATCAAATGAAGGACGCTACGCGGGAGAACCCTGCGAAGACCACGCATACCGATTTGAAACGCAAGATGGAGGTACGCCACCTCCGCATGATTTCACTGGGAGGCGTGATAGGTACGGGACTGTTCCTCAGCTCCGGCTACACCATCAACCAGGCGGACCCATTGGGTACGGTCATCGCCTACGCTATCGGCGCGGTGATTGTGTATCTGGTCATGCTCAGCCTCGGCGAGCTTTCCGTCGCCATGCCGGAAACCGGCTCATTCCATGTGTATACGACCAAATTCATCGGTCCTGGAACAGGCTTCACCGTCGCGATCCTGTATTGGCTGACCTGAACGGTCGCATTGGGGTCCGAATTCACCGCTGCCGGACTTATCTGCGCAAATGGTTCCCCGGCACGCCGGTATGGATTTGGAGTGCCCTGTTCATCGTGGTGATCTTCACCTCGAACGTGCTTTCCGTGCGCTTCTTCGCGGAAACCGAATTCTGGTTCTCTTTCATCAAAGTGGCGGCCATCGTGCTGTTCATCCTCATAGGCGGTTGCGCGGTGTTCGGCGTGCTGCCGATTCAAGGGTATGACCATGCGCCGCTATTCGAGAACTTCGTGAAGGACGGATTGTTCCCCAACGGGTGGATGCCGGTGTTCACCACCATGCTGACGGTGAACTTCGCCTTCTCCGGCACCGAGCTGATCGGCGTAACGGCCGGCGAGACCAAAGATCCTGACAAAGCCATCCCGAAGGCGAGCCACACCACCCTGTTCCGTCTCGTCATCTTCTTCATCGGTTCCATCGTGGTCATGGCTTCGCTGATTCCTTGGCAGGACGCCGGTGTGGACGAAAGCCCCTTCGTGCTGGTGTTCAACTCCATTGGTCTGCCTTTCGCCGGCGACGTGATGAACTTCGTTGTGCTCACCGCGATTCTTTCGGCTGCGAACTCCGGGTTGTACGCCTCCACACGCATGCTGTGGTCCTTGGCGAACGAAGACATGATCCCACACAACATCGCCAAAACCAATAGCAGGGGAGTGCCGATGACCGCGCTTCGCCTGAGCATGATCGGCGGTCTGCTGGCATTGCTGTCCAGCGTCGTGGCCGCTTCCACGGTTTATCTGGTATTGGTGTCCGTGTCCGGTTTGGCCGTCGTGATCGTGTGGATGGCCATCGCAATCTGCCAGATTCGGTTCCGCAAGCAGTGGATCGCTTCCGGACATACCGTGGACGAACTCACCTACCGCACGCCAGGATATCCGATTGTTCCGTGGGCCGCCTTCATCACCAGCTTGCTGTCATGCGTGCTGATCGTGTTCGACCCATCTCGGCGAAGCGCCTTGTTGTGGATGGTCCCGTTCATCGCGGCTTGCTATGCCGTGTATTACGGCAAGGAATTCCTGCATAAGCGCACGGCACAGAAGGAGAAGGCATGATGGAAAACGGTTCGATTCGGCAATTATTGCATAACAGGCATGTTGCGATCGTAGATGGAGCCATGGCGACCGAATTGGAAAAACATGGCGTGGACACCAGCGGCGAACTGTGGTCGGCCGCGGCGTTGCTGCATCAGCGGCAAGCCATATACGACGTGCATATGAGCTATCTTGAAGCGGGCGCCGACTTCGCCACCACCAACACCTATCATGCGAATCCCGAGGCATTCGCCAACATCGGACTGAGCGAAAGCGAATCACGGACGCTGATCGCGCAGGCAGTGCAAGAAGCCAAACGCGCGTGCACGGATTGGTCGCAGCGGCACCCCTCCCGTCGCACGCCGTTGGTGGCCGGAAGCGTCGGCCCGTATGGCGCGTTTCTGGCGGACGGCAGCGAATACACCGGCGACTACGCGTTGAGCGGGCAACAATACCGGGACTTCCATCGCGTTCGCATGCAGGTCATGGCCGAATCCGGCGTGGACCTGTTCGCATTCGAAACCATGCCGAACATCGGCGAAGTGAAGGCCTTGACCGGTCTCCTACGGGACGAATTCCCGAACATGACCGCATGGCTGTCGTTCAGCCTGTCCGAAAACGGCGATATGGCGGATGGCACGGACCTGGCCGAAGCCGTCTCCTACATCCAGAACGTGCCGCAAATCGAAGTCGTCGGCGTCAACTGCGTGCCGATGGACCGTGTGCTTCCAGCAATTCGGGCCATCCGACAGGTTACGGACAAGCCGATCATCGTGTATCCGAACAACGGTGACATCTACGATCCGAAAACCAAAACCTGGTCGCCTAATCCCACTGGTTCCGAACCGGCCTTCGCCCATCTGGTACCGCAATGGATCGACGCGGGAGCCCGACTCATTGGAGGATGCTGCCGAACGACTCCAGACGATATCCGAACCATAGCGCAGGCCGCTTCGGCGAACGTCTGACGAGCAGCAGAGATAGCTAACCGGACCTTAACCGGACCTATATACTGGCAGATGTGATGAATTCTCAAGGATATGCGGTAGTCGACTTCGAAACCACGGGTTTAAGTCCCGCAAAAGGCGACCGGGCCATCGAAATCGGCCTGGTGCATGTGGCTCCGGACGGTACGCTCGAAGACGAGCATGAGACGCTGATTCATGTCGATCGCAGTGTCGGCGCCTCATGGGTGCATCACATTACCGCACGCGAACTGCTGCATGCTCCCGATTTCGAAGGTATCGCGCATGAGCTGCGCGACCTGCTCGCCGGACGCGTGTTCGTGGCACACAACGTGTCGTTCGATTCACGGTTCCTACTTGCGGAATACTCGCGTATGGGAGCTTCCATTCCGGTCGATCAAAGCACCATGCTGTGCACGATGAAACTGTCGCGTTCCCTGATCGGACGGGGCAAGCTCGCCGACTGCTGCGAGTATTTCGGCATTGCCAACGAGGATGCGCATAGCGCGTTAAGCGACGCTCACGCCACCGCCATACTGCTCGGACGACTGTTGGAAGCCGACCCGAAATGGCCCGGCTTCCAACGTCGGCTGGACGCGGCCGGTGCCGCTGCGGAACAATGGCCCACATTCGCAACCCTGCTGAAGAAGGAATGGCTGCCGCGCGGCACGCATCTTGCGTAGTAACGACGGGCACTGAAACGCTGATTGGCGCTTATGAGAACAGGAATTTGATTTCGGCGAAGAACTCACGGACCATATTGTTGACCAGCATGTCCTTCGGGGAACTTGCCGCGATGCCCTGCGCCTGCTTCAGACCATTGGCATGTGCGATCTGCAAGGCACGGAACATGTGGAAATCATTGGTGACGATACCGACCGAAGCGTTCTCCTGCCGCATAAGCTTCTTGCTGTTGACGATGTTCTCCATAGTGGATTCCGACTTGGACTCCTGGATGATGCGGTTTTCCGCAATCCCATGCTTCTGCAGATAATCGGCCATGCCCTGCGCTTCGGCGAACGGCTCGTTATGGCCCTGACCGCCGGAAACGATGCAGATGGTATCCGGATTCTCCTCCAGATAATCGATGGTTCTGTCCAGCCGATAGCGCAACGCTTTGCTGGGGCCTGACTCGCGCACCTGCGCGCCCAGCACAATCACATAATCAAGATCCGGTTCGCCCTGAGCGTTCATATTGCCGATGATGCAACCCTCTATTGTGCAAAACGCGACAATGCCGATGGCCACCACAGCGATGATGGCGCCCCTGATGATCCGGGGAAGCGCCGCCCACCAGTGACATGCGATGCCAATCGCCAGCAATGCGAAAACAACGGCGAGAACCAGCCAGACCTTCCAAAATCCCGTGCCCGAATGCGTCCTCAACACGGCGAACGCGTAGGCCGCCGACAGCAACGCCAGCGTAACGCACACCACAATCGCCAGCCGTCGCAGCATCATCTTCATCGCAAGCCTCGTGTCGTCATCGTTCTACATCACTTCATACCGTGTATCAGCGTAATGAAATCGTTCCCGCAGAGTGCCGTACCGTGCCCGAATGCGAACGATTCTTTCGCATTTGCCCTGAGCGCATCTTCGATAGGGGCGAGGTATAGGATGGTTGCATGACTTGTGAAACACCTACCATCCGTCCGTTGCGTCGCACCGATTTTCCCGCTTTGGAAGAGCTGATACGGCTCGCATGGTACGACGATGGCAACGATTCACACAACACGCATGACGAGGTCGGACAGACGTCAGGCCCAGATAAGCATCGCGCCGAACTACGCAAGGCGACCCGTCTGCGCAACATGCATCGACTTGCCGCAATCGACATGCAGGATTGCCTGGCCCGCACCACCAAAGCATACGTGGCCGAACTTAATGGGCAGGTGCTCGGCGCGATTCTCGGATCGCTGCGTTCGGATATCACCGGTCGGCAGCGGACACGCCATATGCTGCGCCGACATTGCCTCACGTTGCCGTTGCTGGCAAGCCACGAGGGACGTCACGGTCTGCTTGCGCAGTTGGCCATTCTGCAGGCCGACGAGGCGTTGAAACATGACGCGGGCAAGGAATACGAGGCCGAAGTGGTGCTGTTCGTCGTTTCCCCGGCCGCACGAGGCATGGGAGTGGGGCGCAGACTGTTCAACCATATGCTTGGCGTATTCCATGACGCCGGCCTGCGCGAATACTTCCTGTTCACCGACAGCACATGCGATGTCGGCTTCTACGACCATCGCGGACTAATCCGCAAAGCCGAACGTGATGACCGGAACGATGGTTCCTCGCGGCCGAATCCGACAGACAGCTCGTCCAGCGGGTTGACGGTCGGCACGACAAGCCTTTTGGCGGATGACGAGCCCATGTCTTACTTCCTGTACGAAGGACGTTGCTGAAGTCATTCCCCACTGAAACAGTGCTTGCTCAAGCAAGAAGCCACGCATTTTGGACTGGATGCGCGGCTTCTTGGCTTTCCCACATGGCATCATGCATGCCAGCGAGCGGCGAATTTCCTATGCGTTGAGGAGCGAAAACGGCCGGAACTCGGAGCATGGAACATTTTCGTCAACAATAGGCCGTATAATGGCGCGCGTCGTTCCTGCCCGGGCCGCGCAGGTCGAGGAACGGCCCACGGCGACCGCCGCGATCTCCAACTCACGGTGCGCGGCGTCAACCAAGGCAAGGATTCATCATGGCAGAGCCATCCTCTGAAACGATTACCCAAAAACCACGCATCCCGATGCTGAAGCATGCTCCGCAAACAACGGAGGAAACACGCAGATCCCTGAAATGGCGTGTCGTCGACATCGCCGTCGGAGCAGCCGTCGGCGTAATGTCCGGCGTGATGTTCTGGGTGTTCGATGGCATGTCCTATGGCTTGTTTCCTTTACTGACTCTGATACTTCCAGGCTCCGCGGCACTGCTGCACGCATTGTTCTATTTCCCCGCCACACTGGGCTTGCTGATCGTACGCAAACCGGGCGCGTCGGCCTACGTGCTGTTAGTCGCCTCGTTCGTGGAAGTGGTGCTCGGCACGAAATACAGTGTGAGTCTGGTAGTGATCGCGCTCGTGCAGGCGCTCGCCGCCGAAACGGTGTTCGCACTGTTCCGCTATCGCCGTTGGACGCTTGGCGTCACACTGTTGGCGGCACTGGCGGTCGGCATCGTCTACAACTTCTATCTGCTGTTCTTCTACTACCAGGCGTTCTCGTTCTTCAGCCCGCGCGGACTCATCGGCACGGCATGCGAGCTGCTGAGCGCGTCCGTATTCGCCGGCTTCGGATCATGGGGACTATACCGTGCCTTGGCCAAGTCCGGAGTCCTCGCACGTTTCTCATCCGGACAGTAATAACGACAGCGCCTGCGCGTCCTGATGTGCGCGCAGGCGATTACAACGTGATACGACGATTCTTGAGCACGGGAAGTATTCGGCGCACGTCCTCCAGCCGATCCCGATTCAAGTCGGCGTAAATCAGTTCGTCGCGTTCGCCGGACTGCGCAAGAATTCGCGCGGCCGGATTAACTACCATACTATGGCCGATATCATGCCCGCTATGCTCACTGCACGCCATAAGATAGCAGGTGTTCTCCAACGCACGCGCCTTGCATAAGGTCGTCCAATGATCCACCTTGCCCTCGCCCCTCGCCCCGCGCCCAAGCCTCACTTACAACCAACGCATCGGCGCCGGCCACCGCGTGACGGCGAGCCAGCTCCGGGAAACGGATATCGTAACAGGTCATCACACCGAACTTCCAACCATCGATCTCCACGAGCAGCGGAATCTCGTGCCCTGGCGCGATTGAATCGGATTCGCGCTCGCCGAACGCATTATACCAATAGATTTTGCGGTATTCGAGAAGTATCCGGCCATGGTCGATGACGAGGAAACAGTTGTACGGCAGGTCGGCGGTGTCCTCGTGAAGGTGGACCGTGCCCATGATGGCGAGATTGTTGGCTTCGCTGATGCCACGCAGCGCGGTGACGAACGGGCCGTCTATGGTTTGCGCGTGGTCGGCCGTGTAGCGTGGGTCATCGTCACTTCGGGCGATCAGACCTTCCGGCAGCAACAATATCCGTGCATGATTGCGTGCCGCTTCGCTGGTGAACCCACTGATGATGCTGATGTTGTGCTCCGGCTTTTCCGTTACGGTGAACTGCCCGGCTGCCACTTTCATGTTTCGCATTCGTGCCTTTGTATCTGCATTGTTGCGTTTTGGCCGATACGGCTGATTCGTCAGCAAACGTATCGAGAACCTCCTGCTTTTCGATTGGATTTGCGCACGTCTTGCGATTTTCCATCATTCTATTCGGATGTGAGCGAAAGAGGGGGGGTGCTGCAAATGAGGGTTGTTCAAGGAAGAAGGGTCGCAGTGATGCGTTTTGCCACCGTTGCTTTTGCTCAGTCGGATTTGACTATTTGGTATGTCGCGATTGTTCTGCCGATTCTGATTCTTGCGACAATCGTAACGATTTGGGGCAATCAAATTACTGGCAAGGCTGGTGAGCATTGGGCTAGTGAGGAACTGAGGAAACTGCCACAATCAGAGTACCGTTTGCTGAACGATTTGGTGCTCAAGGATTCGACGGGACTGCATCAGATTGATCATGTGGTTGTTTCGGTGTATGGCATTTACGTAGTGGAGACGAAGAATTATACCGGCACGATTTACGGCGATTCCAAATATTCTGAATGGTTCATGTACCTTGGCAAGAACAAAAAATCCATTCGCCTTTGCGGCAGAATTACGGGCACATTCAATGTTTGAAGGAATTATTGGGATTGGAAGATTCGGTTTTCATTTCGATTGTATGCTTTGCGAATCGTACCAAGTTCAAAGTGAAACTCATTCCGATCGTGAGTTCGTGGTGCATACGAATGATCTGAGATCTACGGTGCTTGACCATCCGCAATGCATGGGGCCTGACGTGAACGCAGTGGCGGACAGGTTGGAAAGCCTGAATATTACGGATAAGGCAGTTCGGCGCGAACATATCCGTGATTTGCAGAACACGCATTTCGGGAAACTCTGAGAGAGCTGGTTGAGCGTTGAATGTACATAATTTCGGCTGGCTGGATGCGATGGTCAAACGATAATGCCGGTAGACTACGTAACGTAGGAAACGAACAAGGACGATAGTAAATGATTACCGGAGCGACGAAGAACAAGGTTGACGATATCTGGCAGCGCATGTGGGAGGGTGGTGTCACCAACCCCATCGAGGTCATCATGCAGCTGACGTATCTCATGTTCATGAAATCCTTGGATGACAAGGAGCTCGAAGCCGAGAACATGGAAATGCTGGGGATGACTGCTAAGCATGTGTTCCCGCAAACGGAGGAAGGACAGGCAATCCGTTGGAGCCGGTTCAAGGATCTTCCTGCGGAGCAGATGTTTGACGTGGTCAGCCAGAAGGCGTTCCCGTTCATCAAAACCATGCATTCGGATAACGCCTTTGCGGAAAGCATGGAGGACGCTGCCTTCGGTTTCAACAAGCCCAAGACGCTTGAAAAGGCCGTTTCCGGCATCGACGAGCTGCTGTCGAACTACGTGCAGGACGCTGACGATCTTGGCGATCTGTACGAATACATGCTAAGCAAGCTCAATACCGCGGGCACGAACGGTCAGTTCCGCACACCACAGCACATTAGGAACATGATGGTGGCGCTTGCCGGTCCGAAACCCGGCCAGCTTATCTGTGATCCGGCGTGCGGCACGGCGGGATTTCTCATTTCCGCAGCGGAATCCATCAGAAAGAACCATGGCCAGGAGATGACCGAGGAACAGTGGAAGACGTTCTCCGGCGAGCAGTTCACTGGTTTCGACACGGATCAGACCATGGTGCGCATTTCCGCGATGAACCTGCTGCTGCATTCCATCGATCATCCTGACATCCGCAACCAGGACAGCTTGTCCCGTCTGAACGCCATCCGCGACAAGTTTGATTTGATTCTTGCCAATCCGCCGTTCACTGGCAGCGTGGATGTTGAGGACATCGATGATTCGCTGAAGGCGGTTGTGGAAACTAAGCAGACGGAGCTGTTGTTCGTCGCATTGTTCCTGCGCATGCTCAAGCTTGGTGGCCGTTGCGTGTGCATCGTGCCGAACGGCGTGCTGTTTCGCTCCAACTCGAAGGCCTACCGGCAGTTGCGCGCCGAACTGGTGGACAACCAGAGGCTCGAAGCGATTATCTACATGCCGTCAGGAGTGTTCAAGCCGTATTCAGGCGTAAGTACCGCTATTCTCGTGTTTACGAAGACGGACGCAGGCGGCACGGACAAGGTTTGGCTCTACAACATGGAGGGCGACGGATACACGCTCGACGACAAGCGCGATTCGGACGAGAAGCACAACGACATTCCCGACATTCTCGAGCGATGGGGAAACCTCGACACGGAAGAACAGCGCGCCCGTACTGATAAGAGCTTTCTGGTGCCGAAGAGCGAAATTGTGGAAAACGATTACGATTTCAGCTTCAACAAGTACGCGGAAACAAAGTACGAACGTATTGAATATCCACCGACTGAGGAAATCCTCGCCGATCTTGATGATTTGAACAGGCAGATGACGGAAAGCCTCGCGGAACTGCACAAAATGCTCGGAGGTGCCCAGAATGACTGACAAACCCCAATTTGTTGAGGAAAGAGGCCAAAAAGTCAAGCTCAACAATCTGTGT
>ERZ791923.557-NODE-557-length-52515-cov-8.711113_pt1 | contig 52515 bp, 49 predicted proteins | sample MGYA00510133_ERZ791923 | MGnify/ENA primary metagenome ERZ791923 (study PRJEB30046, sample SAMN00792106) | human gut metagenome | study: EMG produced TPA metagenomics assembly of the A metagenome-wide association study of gut microbiota in type 2... | reverse complement strand
ATAAAAAGCCTATGTCCTTACGAAAAAGGTATAGGCTTTTGTCAACAATCTGAAATATAGGGTGTCTAAAGTAGACACCCTATATTAGAAATAGCTTAATTACAAGCTTTTCGGGAAATCTGAACCCGTTTTTCTTATGATAAATCTTTGAAGATTGTCTCATAAAATCCTTCGAGATTTCAAAAGTTCCCAAAAAACAACTGGTCTCGCTTACTGACGTGACTCGGCGATAGCTGCCTGTGCAGCAGCAAGTCTTGCGATTGGTACACGATATGGTGAACAAGAAACGTAGTTCAATCCAACTCTATGACAGAATTCAATACTTGCTGGATCACCACCATGTTCTCCACAAATACCTAATTTAATATTTGGACGAGTACTTCTTCCAAGCTCTGTAGCCATCTTAACAAGTTTTCCAACACCTCTTTGATCTAAGTGTGCAAATGGATCTTGTTCGAAAATCTTCTTGTCATAGTAATCTTGTAAGAATCCACCCGCATCATCTCTTGAGAAGCCAAATGTCATCTGCGTCAAGTCATTTGTACCAAATGAGAAGAATTCAGCTTCTTTTGCGATTTCATCCGCTAATAATGCAGCACGAGGAATTTCAATCATTGTACCAACATGATATTTCATATCCAATTCGGATTCTTGAATCAATTTGTCAGCTACATCACATACAACCTTTTTAACATAACGAAGCTCTGCAACATCACCAACCAATGGGATCATGATTTCAGGTTCAATATGCCAGTCTGGGTGTCTTTCATTGACAGCTAAAGCAGCCTGGATAACTGCCGTTGTCTGCATTTCAGCAATTTCTGGATATGAAATAGCCAAACGACATCCACGATGACCCATCATAGGGTTGAATTCGTGTAAGCTAGAAATGACAGATTTCAATTCATCTAAACCAATATGCATATCCTTCGCTAATTGTGTAATATCATAAGAGTTTGTAGGTAAGAATTCATGTAAAGGTGGATCCAAGTAACGAATTGTCACTGGTAATCCTTGCATAGCTTCATAGATTCCTTCAAAGTCACTTCTTTGCATAGGCAAGATTTTTTCTAAGGCAACACGTCTTTGTGCAGCCGTTTTAGAAACAATCATTTCACGAACCGCTTTAATACGATCACCTTCAAAGAACATGTGTTCCGTACGAACTAAACCAATACCTTGCGCACCAAATTCATGTGCTTGTTTTGCATCATGAGGAGTATCGGCATTAGTACGAACTTTTAATGTACGTCTTTCATCTGCCCAGTTCATAAAACGTTCAAAGTCACCTGAAATACTTGCAGGAACTGTTTTAATCGCACTACCATAGATATTTCCTGTTGAACCATCTAAACTGATCCAATCTCCACGGTGATATTTCACACCATCAATTTCAAAATATCCTTCATCATCATGCATGTTGATATCACCACAACCACTTACGCAGCAAGCACCCATACCACGAGCTACTACAGCAGCATGACTTGTCATACCACCACGTACCGTTAAGATACCTTGAGATACGTGCATACCTTCAATATCTTCTGGACTTGTTTCTAAACGAACTAAGATTACTTTGTGGTTACGACTTGCTTCTTGAATTGCTTCTTCGGCACTAAATACGATTTGTCCACAAGCAGCACCAGGACTTGCTGGAAGTGCTGAAGCAATTGGCTCGGCTTTCTTTAATTCATCCGCATCAAACATTGGGTGAAGTAATGAATCCAATTGTTTAGGTTCTACCATCATTAAAGCTTCATCCGTAGTAATCATACCTTCATCCACCATGTCGCACGCAATCTTTAATGCAGCTTGTGCTGTACGCTTACCATTACGTGTCTGCAACATGAACAATTTACCTTTTTCAATTGTAAATTCCATGTCTTGCATATTACGATAGTGAGTTTCCAATTTTTTAGTGATCGCAACAAAATCATCATATGCTCCAGAAGCTACTTCTTTTAATTGATCGATTTTTTGAGGTGTACGAATACCCGCAACAACATCTTCACCTTGTGCATTCATTAAGAATTCACCATATAATTTATTTTCACCAGTACTTGGATTACGCGTAAAGGCAACACCCGTACCACAATCATTACCCATATTACCAAATACCATCATCTGTACGTTAACTGCAGTTCCCCAGCTTGATGGAATATCATTCATCTTACGATAATAGATAGCGCGAGGATTGTTCCAAGAACGGAATACAGCCTCAATAGCACCCATCAATTGTTCTTTAGGTTCTTCAGGGAATTCTGATTTTAATTCATTTTTGTAGAATGCCTTAAACAATTCTACCAATTTTTTCATATCCTCTGCATTTAAATCTAAATCATCCGTAATGCCTCTTTCAGCCTTTACTTCATCAATGATCTCTTCAAAACGCTTTTTACTCAACCCCATTACAACATCTGAATACATTTGAATAAAACGACGATATGAATCATATGCGAAACGCTCATTATTAGTTAGTGTTGCGACTGTTTCTGCAACTGTTTTGTTCATACCTAAATTTAAAATAGTATCCATCATACCAGGCATACTTGCACGTGCCCCTGAACGAACAGATACTAATAAAGGATTGGCTTCATCCCCTAATTTCTTTCCAGATTTCTTTTCTAATAAATCTAGATACTCCATAATTTGAGCTTTAATACCATCATTGATAGTTTCATTATCTTCATAATATTGGTTACAAGCTTCTGTAGTAATTGTGAATCCATAAGGTACAGGCATTCCAAGTTTAGACATTCCAGCTAAATTAGCACCTTTTCCACCTAACAATTCACGCATTGTTTCATCGCCTTCATTAAATTCATAGACATATTTTTTATCCATAATACTTTACCTCCTTTTGTAACCGTTTACATGTGTAAACTATTATAACATACAAAATTACAAAGTGATAGTTTTTTTTAAATTTTCACAAATAAAAACCTATCAGTTTTCACCAATAGGTTTATCCACGCTTAACAACCGCACTTTTTTGTCTAAACGCAATACCAATCTTTACAATATTTTTAACTCCAAAATCCTTTAATTCTGTATCATATTTCATATCATCAATCTGTCTAAGTGCACTATTAGCCAATGAATCTAAATCAACATTTATATCTTTTGTATGTTTAAACTCAAAGATAAATCCAGGTATTCCCTGCATCATCGGCAATAATTCAATATCAAACCGACCTAGTCCTGATTCCCTATTTGATCTTACCTTATATTGACTTCCTAGTACAGCACATAATCCAAGCATCATTCCGTGATAGAATGCTTCATTAGCCCCATCCATCGTTGATATACTTTTTAACATAAAATCCTCCAATAACGACTGCAGTTTACGTGTATCTTTAGAAAAGATAGCCTGATGAATTGAAATTGAAACATTATTTTGATTTGTGCGATTCAGCACTTCTTTTTCATATACATATAAAATTTCTTTATTAGGAATAGCCACATCACACATATAATTTCCATCATTTTGCGGATATATCGCCGCCACCTTTAGATAACCCGCAACCAATAAGAAACTATATATACTATAAGGATTGTTTTGAACCTCAGGATATATTACACTTGTATCTACATAAGTTGTGATTGTATTTCCACAAAATAATTTATATAAATTCTCAGTAATTTCAGGTGTTGCAGTTCCAATAATTTCACCAATAATATCATTACTACCCGTTGATTGCCAAAAAGCTTTTGGAAAACATTGATCCGAAATATAATTGATCACAGACCAAGGATTAAATATCTCCGAACTTCCAAAACGATATCCATCATACCATTCCAAGATTTCTTGATATTTATCTTCATATTCATAATATGCAAGCATCTCTTTGATTTCTTCATTTGTGAAACCAAAATATGAACTATAATTATCATCTAATATCGAGTTGGTTTTTAAATTGTTCATTCCACTAAAGATACTTTCTTTCGCAACTCTTAGAATTCCAGTTAAAAATCCAAAAGCCAAATGTGGATTGTCTTTTAGACCACCCGAAAAGAAATTGCGCATAAAATTAACAATTTCGTTATAAAAACAACAAAGATGACCTTGTTGAATTGGTGTATCATATTCATCAATAATAATGACACACTCTTTATCATAATGTTTATGAAGCAATAAAGATAAAAGTTGAAGCCCTATTTGACAATCAACCTCATTCATACTATTACTCGCAAATCGATGATACTGTTCTTTTTCGTATGAGCTTAGTACAGAACTACTTTCCAATTCATCATGACGCATAAACTCTAGAGAAATTAATTTACTAATTTTTTGAAAAGTCTCTTCCCAACTCGAACATTTAACATCTTTAAAAGACAAGAATATCACAGGATATTGACCTTGATGTTTTGTGTAGTATTCCCCACACTGCCATATATACTTATCCTTAAAATAAACAGATGTATCTTCCGGTGTTTTTTCAAAAAAAACACGCAACATATCCATATTTAATGTTTTTCCAAAACGCCTAGGACGCGTAAATAAAGACACCATCGGTATCGCATTCAAAAAATCACGAATCAATAAAGTCTTATCTACATAGTAATAATTCGTTATTGCCGACTTAAAATCAGATACACCGATGGGCAAAGGCTTTTTCGGACTTAAAATTGCATTATCAGGAATCAGCCAATTGCGTCCATCCTTTATTGCACCAACTATTTCTTTTTGTTTACACATCTGCTGAATTCTACGAGTCGATACACCCATCTTTTTAGCAGCAGACTCACAAGATATATAATCCATAAGGCACCTCCTAAACATCTTTATATTCTAAGTATACCTGTTTAAGCGAAATACATCAACTACATTTCGTTTGTGTTTCGTTTGAAAACGAAAAAAAGAACTAGAATCCTCTAGTTCATACTTGCCTGTTCTCTACACTTACCACAAACTGAATAATTTGGACAAGCATCTGTACATGCATTGTCGACAACCGTTCTTAATTGAGCTGGCATCATTGTCGTGATCTCATCATCATCATATCCAACCACAAGACTTTTTTCAGATAAAAGAATCGGCCTTTTTAAAATCGATGGATTTTCCTGAATCAAAGATACAAGTTCTTTCATCGAATAATCATCAATATCCTTTTTCAAAGCCTGAAATGCTTTTGAACGAACCGAAATAATATCTTCCGTTCCATTTTCACATCGCGACAATAAATATTTAATTTCACTTTCCTTCAATAAAGAAGTAAAAATATTTTTTTCAATAAATTCAATTTGGTTGTCTTTTAACCATTGTTTTGCCTTACGGCAACTCGCACAACCTGGAGAAGTATATAAAATTACCATAATAATTGCCTCCTTCAACTAATTATATCATATTACTAGGTTTAAAATAAATAGTTGTATCTATTATTTATATGTGCTATATTCTTCTCTAGTGAGGTAAAAAATGGAAAAAGCTATTCTATCTAGAATTAATTTAAAAACATTAGATACAAATATCGCATATGATTATTTTGAAACAATTTCAGATTTAATTGATACAAAAGAAGTTCAAGATTTAAAAAAATGCAGCCAACACTTAGCTACATCCCGCTTTCAACATTCATTGAATGTTTCCTATTATTCATTTTTGATTTGTAGAAAATTCGGACTCGACGCCTATAGTGCAGCCCGTGCCGGTTTATTACATGACCTATATTACTATGATTGGAAAACCAATGACAAGCGTCCCTTAGAAGGAAATCACGCCAAGATTCATCCAATCATCGCTCTAGAAAACGCAAAAAATATTACAATAACCAATCCAACCATTGATGATGCCATTTTACATCACATGTGGCCACTAAAGACAAGTCATCCAAACACAAGTGTTGGATGGATCATTCAAGCTGTAGATAAATTTTGTGCCATTACAGAAATGGGACACCAATCCCTATTTAGAGCAAGTCGTTCAAACAATTTATTAAGCTATTGCATTCTATTTACATTCTTATTGACAATATAGGCAGCTAGATCATCTAGCTGCCTTTAATTTTTCCTTAAATTGTTCTAACCATAAAGAACCATCTGAATTTAAACCATACTCACCCATTTGAATACTTGGCTTTTTCTCCCCATGAAAATCACTTCCACAAGTAATCAATAAATGATGTTCTTTGGCAAGATTTTCATAATATACATTCTGTTCTGGCGTATGATAATTACTATAAGCTTCAATACCATCCACACCAGATTCCAATAAGATTTTTAACATCTCATCGTTTTTATAAAAAGTAGTAAAAGGATGTGCAACAATCGCAAGCCCACCAGCTTCATGAATTTTTTGAACCGACTCTAAAAAATCAGGCATAGGTACATATACAAATAAATCCGAACCATATTGACATTTATCCCAAAAGAAATTCACAGGAGCCGGATCACTTCTTTTACCGCCAGGAATATAATCCTTAAAATCTGGAATATCTTGATAACGAGGATCATTAAACATATGTGTACACATCACAAACCAAGGGTTTTTACCATTCGCCTCTTTTAATATTGCCTCTTCATCAATTTCAACCCCATATTTCGCACGCAATCGATCACAACGAGTTGAAAATGCATTTCTAGACTTTACTTGCGTTTTTTCTAATAAATTTTGAAAATAATCATTATCTAAATCAATACCATACCCAAGTAAATGCACATCTGTATAACCAATGCTTGTTGAACACTCAATAGCTGGAATCACTTCTATTCCAACTTCATTCCCTAAGCGAATCATTTCCTTTACACCACTAATACAATCATGATCACTAAGTGCAATGGTCTTTAGCCCTTTTTCTTTAGCGATTTCAATCAATTCTTTTGGCGTGAATTGACCATCGCTCGAATAACAAGAATGCATATGCAAATCAAATCTATTCATACTTACCTCTTATAATATATAGAAAAATAAAATCACAAAAATACCAAGAATAATGCGGTACCATCCAAAAACAGTAAAATCATGATTCTTTACATAATTTAATAAAGCTTTTATCGCAAATAAGCTGACCACAAAAGCTACAAAAGTACCTAATACCAATAAGAATAATTGTCCAAAACTAAACAATCCAACCTTCATCAAATATTTGATGACCTTTAAAAGACTTGCACCAAACATAACAGGAATGGCTAAAAAGAAGGAAAATTCACTTGCGACTGTTCTTGAACAACCACAATATAAACCACCCAAAATCGTGGCTCCAGATCTTGATGTACCTGGAATTAAAGCCAAACATTGAAAACAACCAATCTTTAAAGCCGATTTGTAATCCAAACGCTCGATGGTTTGAATCTTTTCTTTCTTTGGATGTTTTTCTACGAATATAAAGATCATTCCATATAGAATCAAAGTGATCGCAATCACAATATTCTTCGATAAATAATCCTCAATGATATTATCCAATAATAAACCAATGATGGCACAAGGAATTACTCCCACAATCACCTCTGACCACAGTTGCAATGTCTGTTTCTTCTTCTTTGCTGATTTTCTTGGATCAAACGGATTCAATTTTTGATAATACAAAACTAAAACAGCCAAAATACTACCAAATTGAATGACAACTTTGAACACTTCAAAAAATTTAGCCGGCTCTAAAGGCCATATACTCGAGAACAAAATCAAATGTCCAGTTGAAGAAATAGGTAACCATTCGGTAATTCCTTGAATGATACCTAAAAGAATCGTTTTAATAATATCTATCATTCTTCATTCCTTTTTGATGCATAATCATGAACCATCTCTTTAAAGATTTCTCCACGAATCTCATAATTTTTAAATTGATCAAAACTAGAACATGCAGGACACAACAAAACAATATCACCAGGTTTCGCAAACAATACAGCCTTTTCAAACGCATCCTTCATTGTTTCGACACTCACTTGATTTGAGAAGATATCTTTAAATTTATCTTTTGTCTGACCAAAAGAAATACATTTCTTAACAACCGCATCATATTGTTTCAAATCATCAAAAGAAATATGTTTATCTTTACCACCACATAGTAAGATCACATTCTTTTCAAAAGCGGATAATCCAGCACAAGCCGCATGCGTATTTGTTGCCTTTGAATCATTATAGAAACGCACATTATCGATTGTATCCACATATTCAATACGATGTTCTACACCACTAAATTCACGGATTACTTCTTGAATATTAAATAGAGAAACACCCATTAAGTAAGCCATACAACTTGCCATCATCGCATTCCCACAATTGAATTCACCAACAATTTTTAAATCGGATAATTTAAACAATTGTGTATCTTTATAATAGGCATATTGATCATCTTTATATAAGTCAACATCTTTTCTCTTCAAAGAAAAATCAATCACATGACAAGGAATATTTTGCGCATACTTCACAACATTTTCATCATCCACATTACGAATAAAATAATCATCCGCATTTGTATTTTCATAAATACGCATCTTACTTTCATAATAAGCCTCTAGACTATCCATATAATCTAAGTGATCTGGCGCTAGATTTGTGACAGTCGATACATGTGGTCTAAATGTTTCAATACCTAACAACTGAAAATTACTCAATTCTAAGGCAACATTATAATTTGTATCGGTATATTCCAAAGCCAATTCACATAAAGGCGTACCAATATTTCCAGCAACTAAACTCTTTCTTTGACGATTCAACATCTCAAATAATAAAGTTGTTACCGTAGTCTTTCCATCTGTACCTGTAACAGCCGCATAATCAAAGTTTTTCGTATAACGATATGCCACTTCAATTTCCGTATAGATTTTTGCGTTTTGTTCCACAAAATAATGAACGAAAGGAACACGATAAGGGATTCCAGGATTCTTTACAATAAACGCATATTTTTTCTCTTTTAAACAATCTGGATGACCTTCATCATATACTTCAATACCCAATGATTCTAATTCACTCTTTTCATTCACTTTATTAGAATCTGTTAAAATCACATGATACCCATTCTTTAATAATAATTTACTTACCGCAATACCACTACGAGCCGCGCCAATAACCAATACAGTTTCCATTCTACATTACCCCCAAAACAAGCCCAAGAATAGCTAAGATCACACCTACAAGTCTAAAGCGAGTTACAACCTTTTCTTCAGACCAGCCACACATTTCAAAATGGTGATGTAAAGGCGCCATCTTAAAGATTCTCTTATGTGTTTTTTTATAATACGTAACCTGTATAATTACACTTAAAACCTCTGCCACAAACACAAATCCAATCACAACCAAAAGGATTTCTTGTTTTAAAACCATTGCGATGGCCGCTATAAAGCCACCTAGCGCTAAAGATCCAGTATCACCCATAAAGATCTTAGCTGGATGCTTATTGAATTTTAAATAGCCTAGTAACGCAAAGATGACCATACAAATCAAGCATGCCACATTATTTAAGTCTTGAATGAATGCGAAAATCGCAAAAGGAACTAATGCGATCACCATTTGACCTGCACATAATCCATCCAAACCATCCGTTAAGTTAACGGCATTGGTTTCTGCTGTAAACATTAAGAAAACTAAAATAAAATAGAACCATGATAAATTGATTGTGACATCAAAAATTGGAATCCAAATATCTGTAGTTGAATTTGTTCGGTACAAGAAGAAAAATACAACGGCTAAAATAGATTGAAGTAAAAACTTATGCGCTGGTTTTAATCCTTCATTGTTCTTTTGAACTACAATAATATAATCATCAATAAATCCAACAACACCATATCCTACAAAGGCCAATAAAATAATCATTGTGTTCATATCTAATTTGAATGGTGTAAAGAAAGAACTAATCACATACACAAGTGTAGGCACAATAATAAAGGCTAAACCACCCATAGTCGGCGTACCATTTTTCTTTTTATGACTTGCCAAACCTTCTTCTCTTTCCGTCTGTCCAAATTTGATTTTATGTAAATAATCAATCAATCCAGGCATGATGACTAACATAATAACGAGTGTGATTAAACACATTCCAATAATCCATATATAATTCGAATTCAACATTCTATCTACTCCTCTTTTCAAAACACTATCATTATAACATTCTATTGAATTCCTAACAAATTTTAATTCAGGACTTGAAATACAGGCTTGTTAATGGTATTATAGTTAAGCGATTGCGTAAATGAAAGAAAAAGGAGGACATTAAGATGTCAAGAGTATGTGCAGTATCTGGAAAAGGTCCTTTATCTGGAAATAAACGTTCTCACTCAATGCGTGCTTCTCGCCGTAAATGGAACGTGAATCTTCAAAAAGTTCGTGTTGTAGTTGACGGAAAACCTCAAACTATCCGTGTTTCAGCTAGAACATTAAAAACATTGAAGAAACAAAACGCTATTTAATTTTAGATAATTAGGATCCTTAAAAAAATTATGCATAAGATAAAAAAGAAGAGATATACTCTTCTTTTTTTCTATTTATAGAATTCTTTTAATTTTTCATTCAAACATTTGGCAACCTTCAAGTCTTGTTTGAATTGAAAATTATGTTGAATGACTGGAGATTTCGAGATATATGCATATACCTTATTTCCATTTAACAACTGAATTTCAATACCCACATATACTTTTTTCATTTCAATGAAAATACTATGATTCAAAGTGCTCACTAATATTCTACGAGAAAACATAGGTGATTTATCTTTATACTTTGCGTCTTCATATACAATTTGACTTGAAACAACATCATAAAACGAATACTTCCCTAAACTTCCATCCAATATAGTAAATTCTTTCTTTTTCTCGTCAAAAATAAGACTATCCATGAAAATCACCACCCTATATTTCTATTTTACCATCCACAATAAGCTAAAAGGGCAGATTTCTCTGCACTTTCAGCTTGGCTCTATTTACTTTTACAGGATATTATTATATTTCAAACCATTGAATTTCGCATTCCGCTAATTCAACTTCAAAACTAGAACCATCACCCTTATAAATTGTTGTAGTTTGAGGTTCATATGTATTATTTACAACACAGAAACTATTTGTAGAAGGATATACATTGACATCTACATTATAGTTCTCTGAATACCAACGCTTCATCTCATCTTCCTTATGTGCCGCAAAGAAGATGGCACGATATAAGAGTCGTACATTTTCAAAACTAAAAGGAAGACCATTCATATACACACCGCGCCCTTTTCCATATTCATTCACGGCTAAATTTACATGCAGATCTTTTTCAGCCAAGATTTCTGTACCAGGTAGTGCATATACATTATTGATGCATTCTCCCCAGTCTTCATGCTCTAATTGTTCCGTAATAAAATGATTTGGATGCACTTCCCAATTATACTTATCTGTATGCATAGTGAAACCTAATTCTTTATCCACACCTAATACATCATATAATGTAAAATATTTACCATTACGATTTATAGCTGTTGGCTCACCAACACCGATGAATCCACCACCTTGATCAACATAGCGACGAAGTGCTGTAATGATTGTTTCATCAAATTCTGCACCACCACTAAAACTTGTATAGGCAGAACCAATATTCATCACAACATCCATATCCTCTAAAATGGATGGATCTTTGCGAATATCATCAAAACTAATAAAGCGAACATCAAACGGAAATCCACTCAATGCTTCCATAACACCAGTGTATGAATAAATTTGTTTATACCAAATCGCATGATGAACTAAATGCGTTCCCCAACGACGAAGTTCACCCCAACTATTGATAACACCCACTTTTAATAAGTTGTGTGGAACTTGTTGATTTACATGTGAATATAAAGTACGGAATTCATCACAAACCTTTTCAATATAATCAATGAATTCTGGGAAATCCAACGCAAGTTTTAAATATCCACCATACCCAATTCGATCCACTGGACTTCGCAAGATGGCTCTTCTTGCTGTAACCCAATTGACCTTAGCTTCTTTTAATGGATCTCCATTTTCATGGAAAACATCTGGGAAGAAATAAGGTAAGAATCTTCCTTCTGTATATTTAACACCTTTAATATCTGAAATCAAACGAAGTGTAGTACCAGAACCAACCGAACCTACAACGGCATCTAATCCAATCGATTCAAAATATTTACCAAATGGTTCTGTGCCAATCCAGTGATCCCCTAAAAACATCATGGCTTCTTTTCCATATTCATGACAAATATCGACAAATTTTTTAGCTAGCTTACTCACTTCACGCTGTTGGAAATCCATAAAGTCACGATATTCCTTTGTAGGAACACAGAATGTAGAGTTATTGAATCCTTTGTTGATAATATATTCCGCTCTGAATGGATAGCCTACTTCTTTTTCAAACTGTTCCAAAATGTATGGAGATACAGAAGCACTATATCCAAACCAATCTACAAATTTTTCTCGAGCAAACTCATCAAATTGTAAAGTAAACTGGTGGAAGAATGTTGTAAAACGAACAACATCCACATCATCTCTTTCTTCACAGAATTTTCTGAATTTATCTAAAACATACTTTTGTGTTTTAGGTTGTCTAACATCATAAGTCATCTGATGCTCTTCATCTTTCCAATCATTTGTTAGAGCATTATACATATGTACTGGGTCCCAGATCACAAAAGCTAAAAAGCTTACAGTATACGCATGATATGGAATAGTATCATGAATAATCACTTCCATCGTTTTTTCATCATAATCCCAATTTGTGACAACTTCATCTGTAGTACGATCAATCACTTCCCACCATCTATGATTGTCTTTAGTGTTTGGTTTTAATTGATCTGAATAGAAATGCTGCATGATTTGAATCTTTAATTCCGTATCTTTAGCTGTCACAAAATCACTCATCAAATACATTTGTTGAATTTCATCTGGATTTGCTTTTGCCCAAGCATTATCTTTTCTTGTCGTATAATACGTTGCATATTGTTTGATGTCCATTTTACGCAATTCTTCCGGCATATCCGTTCCATCACAGTCACGAATCGCATCGGCTTTCCATCGATGAATGATTTCAATTGTCGCATCAATCACATCAACATCTGTTGGTACAGTTACTCTGCCTGTTTCAATCATTTTTATTTTCTCCTAAACTAGTCAATTCTATTTTCTGTTTCTAAATCAAAGAAATGCACTTTTGATAAATCCATCGTCAACTTAATTGTTGTGTGAGCTTCTGGTTCTAAACGTGAATTTACTTTTGCGCACATTTTTTGCCCATTCAAAGAACCATGTAAAATATATTCATGTCCTAATAATTCAGCCACTTCAATTTCAAAATCAAAGTTTGCACTTGGATACGTATCGGCAACAATACCTTCCCCATGTAGATCTTCTGGACGAATACCCATAATGATTTCTTTTCCTTGGTAGCTAAAAAGTTTTTCGCGATACATCAAAGGAATATCAATCTTCATATCATCTACATAAAAGAATCCATTTTTGTAAACACCCTTAATAAAGTTTGTAGCTGGAGCCCCCAAGAATCCTGCCACAAATAGATTTGCGGGATTATTATAAATTTCTTTAGGTGAACCAATCTGTTGAATATATCCACCCTTCATAACAACAATACGATCCGCCATTGTCATAGCTTCTGTTTGATCATGTGTAACATAAATTGTAGTAGCACCAATTCTTTCATGTAGCTGAATGATTTCAGAACGCATTTGAACACGCAATTTAGCATCTAGGTTTGAAAGTGGTTCATCCATCAAGAATACTTTCGCATTACGTACAATCGCACGTCCTAATGCAACACGTTGTCTTTGTCCACCCGATAATGCCTTTGGTTTACGATCCAAATAAGGCTCGATTTCCAAAATACGTGCCGCTTCATGTACACGTTTATCTATTTCTTCCTTGCTGAACTTACGAAGTTTTAAACCAAAAGCCATATTCTCATACACACTCATATGTGGATATAAAGCATAGGATTGGAATACCATCGCAATATCACGATCTTTTGGTTCCACATCATTCATTCTTTTTCCATCAATATAGAAATCACCGGCACTAATCTCTTCTAAACCAGCAATCATACGAAGTGTTGTAGACTTACCACATCCACTAGGTCCTACAAACACAATAAATTCTTTATCTTTTACATCTAAATTAAAGTCAAATACAGCCTGAACATTGTTGTCATATATTTTATCAACATGCTGCAAAGATAATTCTGCCATACTTCATCCTCCTATTTATGTTTCTTGTTGTATAAAAACAACAATGTAAGTAAACCCGTCAATCCAACAATTTCAATCATTAAATTACGAACACTAACTGTCTTTTGTGCCCAAATGATTAGTCCTAAAAACACAAAGAATAAAATAATCATAACTATATTCATTACTTTATTATCATCTCTCATACTAGACACCTCTTACTCTTTCATTCCACCAATGCTCATACCTTGTGTAATCTTCTTTTGAACACAAATATAAAGAATCAGTGTTGGAATCATAACAATTACCAATCCAGCATACATAACACCAAAATTTGCTTGTGATTTTGCATCGGCCATCAAATATTTAACACCAACTGCCAAAGTCGCATTTTCTTTATCCATAAATGTAAATGCGATAATATATTCGTTCCAGAATGCTAAAAACTGAAATAAAATTACAGTAATAATACTAGGTCTAGCCATTGGAATCATAATTTTAGTCATAGTCTTGAAATAGCCACAACCATCAATACGTGCTGCTTCTTCATAAGCTTTTGGCAACGTTTTGAAATAACCTGTCAACAAATAAATCGTAAATGGCAAGGCTGTTGCTGCATAAACGACAGATAGCCAGAATTTACTATTCAAGAAAAAGTCGACGCCAAGCTTGATATCGGCATTAAATAACATCAAGAAAATAGGTAATACGATGTAATTCACGTTGACAAATAGTCCGGCCATAAACAATCCGTTAAAGAATTTCTTTCCAACAAAATCAAAGCGAGCTAATACATACGATGCTGGAAGAGCAACCACCAACAAGATAACTAAGGATAACGCGGTTACGATGATCGTATTCACCAAATAATCACCCATTCTTGCCTTCACAAAGGCATCCGCAAAGTTTGACCATAACATTTGTTTTGGAAAATCAAATGGATTGCCACTTACTAATTCGAGTTGTGATTTTAAAGATGCAAGGAAAACCCATGCGATCGGTACAATAATCGAAATAGCTAACGTAATCAATGCTACATAAACAAAGATTTTATATAAAGGAAAATTACGCTTCTTCATATTTCATCCTCCTAATACTGCAATACATCACGTTCTGTGACTTTATTTATAATAGCGGATAACGCAAATGAGAATACGAAGATACAAACTCCGATTGCCATACCAAATCCATATTTACCCGCAAACGCATTGTTATACATATAGTTCAATGCCACTTCACTTCCTAAGTTACCTTCACTTGTCAACTGCACAAACATAAAGGATAAGTTAATTGTAGAAATAACGAAGAAAGTCAAAGTTGTACGAATGTTATCCCAAATCAATGGTAAAGTAATCATAAAAAATTGCTTTACTTTACTTGCCCCTTCTAAACTTGCCGCTTCATAAAGATTTTCTGGAATACTTGTCATACTCGACATATACATAACCATATAATATCCAATGGCCTGCCAAACTAATGCACCAATAATAGAATAGTTAATAACATCTGGATTTCCCATCCATTGTCTTTGTAAAGATTCTAGACCAATCATACCTAAGAATGAATTCAAAATACCATTGGTTGGTTGATAAATGGCTGAGAAAATACCTGCGATAACTACAATACTCAAAATATTTGGAATATAGAAAATCACGCGGAAGAAATTCTTTCCTACAAATTCTTCACGAGTTAATAAGGTCGCAAATAAGACTGCCAACACCAACGTGATGATTGTGATCAATACAACATATAAAATTGTATTTTGCATAGCCTCAATAAAACGCATATCGTTAAAAAGAACCTTAAAGTTGAATAAACCTGCAAAAGTGGCATCACTTACGAAATTGCTCTTTTTAAAGAATGCCGTCTTAAATACATCAATCGTTGGAATGACCATAAAAATGACAACTAAAATAACGGCTGGTGCAAGACACGCAAATACGAAACGATTTTGTGCTTTCTTTTTATTCATGAGTTACCTCCCATCTTTTAAAAAGCGACGAGCAATAATATGCTCATCGCTTTATGTTGAAATATACTTTTTTAATTATTCAGTTACGGCTTTATTTTTTGATAATTTAGCCCAAGCGTCTGATAATTTAGCTTGATAATCTTTTGCACTTAATTCACCTGTTGCTAAAGAGTCGATTGAACCAAATACTGTAGCAGCACGATCGAAATCTGGTAAGTTATCTGTGTTATAAGGAGCAAATGCACCTAAAGCTGCAGAAGCATTATCATATACTGAGAAGAATTCTTTTGTATATCCATCTTCCATAGCTGCAATCGTATCAGACATAGTATCTGTTGGAACAATGTTTCCACCTTCAGCCATGATCTTAACGCCTTCTTCAGAATAGATAAACTTCAAGAATGCTTTTGCATCATCTACGTTTTTAGCTTGAGCAGGAATCCATACTTGTTCAGTCATAGATCCAACGAAACGTTCACCATCTTTTTCTAATGCAGGCAATGGAAGTAATCCCCAGTGATAATCTTCAGGCGTTGTATCTGCCATTTCATTCACTACCCAGTCACCATTAGGCATGAATAATGCTTTTCCATCAATAACTGCCTGTTGGTTCATTGTGAATCCATCTTTCGCATTGGCATTAGATACTGTATCCGAATATAAATAATCAGGACTTACTAATTTAGTTAAAATATCGATAGTTTGTTTAGCACCATCTGTATTCCAAGCATCCTTATCATAATTTAATACGTTAGATAATAATTCTTCTCCACCTGTTTCTTTTAACAATGCATTTAATGTATTATCAAAGTAACCGTTTGTTGGATATGTAAATAATGAAATACCATCTTGTTTAGCTTGATCACCTAAAGCCCAGAATTCATCCCAAGTTGTTGGAAGATCATATTTCTTTCCTTCTCCAACTAATTCTGTATTATAGAAGAATCCAGCAGGTGTTGTTTTAAGTGGCATTAGATAAGATTTTCCATCCCCATAATATTGTACGATACTACTATTCGCATAGTTTTCATCCATACCTACTTCTTTAACAACATCAGAGATATCTAATACTTCGTGTGTATTTAATTGAGTTTCCGTATATCCAGAAGGCTGTCCTAAATTATAATAAACAACATCTGAATATTCACCCTTCGCATTTTCTTTATTTAATACATCTGGCAATTCTTTTTCAAAGCGCAATTGCACATCTACATCTGGATTTGCTTTTTCGAAAGCCTTTGCTAACTTTGTAAATACTTCTTCACCATTTCCACCAGAGAACGAATCAAATTTTAATACTCGTTTATCTCCAGAATCAGAATTTTCAGCTGGTTTACTTGAACATCCTGCTAACATTGAAGCAGCCATCGCAAATGACAACCCAGCAGTTATAACTTTTTTCATACTTTACCTCCTCATAAAATTCGTATGAACCTCTTTTGACAATCAAAGTATAGCTTATTTGTAAGCGCTTTATCATAAAAATATAGCTCGATATTTTAGATATATTGCGATTCGATGAATTTATGAACAAAATTGATAAATAAATGAAAACATTATATAATTATACAAAAAGAGGTGTTTATATGAGTACACAACGCTTTCAAATCGATCAAGTCGATTTCAACAAAGCACGCCCAAAGCTTTTATATATAACAGAATCTAAATTTGATCATGAATGGAATTCCACTCTGCATACACACTTATATACAGAAATGTTCTATGTGACAAAAGGCCATGGACTTTTAAGTCTAGACAATAAAAACTATCCTGTCAAAGAAGATGATTTAGTTATAGTCAATCCTCTTGTTTCCCATACAGAACGTGGTATTGAAAATGTAAACTTCGAATATATTGTCATGGGAATTGAAGGTGTCACTTACTTTTCAAAAGAAGAAGATGAAGAACAAGGTTGTAGTATTGCCAATTATTGTGAATATAAACATGAAGTTTTATTTTATTTGAAAACAATCCTATTTGAAGTAAAGACAAAAGATACAGAATACCAATCTCTTTGTCAAAACCTACTTGAAGTTTTATTGATCAACCTCATGCGACGTGCAAACATCAACTTAAAATCTTCACCAATCAATAAAGCCAATAAAGATTGTGTCTTAATTGAAAAATATATTGATGCACACTTCAAAGAAGACATCACACTCGATACATTAAGTGAACTCACATTCTTAAACAAATACCATATTGTACATGCCTTTAAACAATATAAAGGCATTTCTCCCATTAACTATATGATTCAAAAACGTTTGGAAGAAGCTAAACTTTTGTTGTCTACAACCAACCTACAAATTTCAGAAATCGCATATATTGTTGGTTTTACAAGCCAATCCTATTTTGCACAAGCCTTTAAAAAGGCCACCCTTACTTCTCCATTGCAATATCGTAAAGATAATAGCCATTCATAAGAGGTAAAGAAAATGAACAAACAAGATAAGGATGAATTACTGAATCAAGGCCTAACTCAAAAAGAAATAGAAGATTTTACACAAAAAGGGTTTTTCAAAAGAAGAAATAATACAATCCCATCAATATGACAACGAAATTAAGAAAGGATCTACTTTCATCGCATGGATCGTTGATTTGATCACTTGGTTTCTACCTTAAAACAGCAGCGATTATCAAATCACTGCTGTTCTTTTTTTCGCTTTTTATTTAAATACATATTTTGATCTGCCAAATCCTTAACACTCACAATATCTCCCGTCAGCAACAAAGCCGATCCGTAAGATACCGAAGGTAAATATTTATATTTTCTTTGTTTGGATTTCATCAAATGATCAAATTGTATAGAACACGATTCTTCATTACGACAATTTTTTAATAATACACAAAACTCATCGCCACCAATTCTGTAACAATATCCATATTTGGCATAGGCTTTCTTAATACAGTTGGCAATGATACTTAGACAAAGATCTCCTTTGACATGTCCATACACATCATTAACATGTTTAAAATCATCCACATCAAACACGATCAACATTCCATTTGTATAATTCATTTCATGACTACGATTCAAGAAACTATTCTGATTCAACAATCCTGTTAAACTATCCAATTGATTCCACATTTCACTACAATAGATAAAATAAAGTACAGAAAGTAAAGTGACACAAAGCCAGCTCACATGAAGATTAGGAACCATGATTTGAATAATGGTTTCTGCAGCCAAGAAGATAATCAATGGATAAATCAATGCTTTACTGCGATTTTGAAACTGCTTCGAAACTAAGATTGTAGATAAAGACAAATAGAATATAGATATAAAATACACAAAGATGTAAATAAAGAAATAAGGCCCACGAGAATATAAATTTTCTTGACTTACTGAAAATACAAGTCCAGACGGAATCGATATCGCAAGAACCAAAAGATAGATAATTTCGCATAAAATTGCCAATTTAAATTCCCACCTAAGCCTTGTCTTTTTATCCAATACATACACAAGACAGATACAAACAGATGGTGTAAGTCCAAAACCAAGATAATTCGATATAATATTGATCCAACGATAACGAACTGGTAAACCATCCACTTTTAATGTAACAACTTCCAATACAGAAATAAACGCAATCAATATAAACGCAAAGAAAAAACCTCGCTTTTGTTTTTTATTTAATGATTCACTTAATCGCGTCAACACGCACATGAAACAAAGAACGAAAATATCAATTGTCGTTAATACATAAAAATATCCATTCATCTATTGTTCCACCGTTTCTTTTGTATATATACACCTAGATACAATTGGACTGTTTTTCTTTAAATATTCTTTTTGAAGCCAATCCAAATACGTTCCTGGACTAATGATCCCACGTATACTTAATACATCTGCACCAAGTGTTCCTAAAACTAAATCTGTAAAAGAAGCACAATTATCACCTAAAGCCCAATAAATATGAAATTTACCACTCTTTACCTTATATAATTTAGCTCCCGTACGATAATGAAGACGACTCGGATAATCCATTTCATACTTACTAAAATGATCATAGCCATCTTCTTTTTCTATTTTAGTATACCAACGATACCCATTTAAACGAATCTTTTCAATTTCCTTTTCTATGAATGCATTTTGTTTTGGCGTTGTCAAAATACCATACTCAAAAATCGAATTATTTTCAGCCGAAATCATATTCGGAATATATTTCTCTAAAGGCACCGTAAAAAAGATACCATCACCAATTGTTTGATTCAAACGAAAGGAGTCACTATCATAATTGCCATAACTATATACAATATTGTCATATGAAAAACAAATGTGCCCTACCTTTTGAAAACCTTTAGGCCCCACATGTACAATCACTTTTAAACGAACAGGATCCTCCATTTTATACGTATTTAAATCTTCTGGTTTGCCTTCTTCTAAATAACGGTTAATACTCGCCAATGCAGCATCGGGCACTAAAGCACACAAAAAAGCAGGAAGCGTGATTCTTACTTTACGTTTCCACTTATATTTTGTAAGAGGATTGATTCCCACATATCCATCGCCTAAATAACGCAAGCCTAGAATCATAAAATAGATTCCAAATGCTTGCATTAAAAGATCCGTATGAAAATTTGGATTCAAAAGAAGATAAAAACCAAATAAAATATAAATAATGGTAAACACAAAGTTAAAAAACTTCCCTTTAAAATGATTGATTTTATCAATCACAAGTTGAATAAAACAAGCCGAACCACAAAGAATACAATACCCACCAAAATTCACTCGCAAGATCCATTGTGGAATATAACGAAAGTTCATCAAGAAAAACATAAACGCAAACGATAAGATTGAAAAGAAAAAGTCTTTGTTTTTTTTATTTTTAAAAAATCGAATAAATAAAGTAACTCCGTTCGCAAATAAAAACAGAATGGAAACAACTAAGATCCATGTGAAAACTCGATTTGGAATACACAGCATGATAGCTCCAGCCACCATTAAAATAGTTCCAATCACAAAGTTCATAGCTACATCATAAAACATAGACTACCTCCAATTGGATTCTACACAAAGAAAGCGCCCCTCTTCTATACGAACAATGCCTTTATCTTCAACCAAAGAATTACTTGTTGTATATATTTCCTCAATATGAATACGTCTAGATTGTAGTGGATATAAAAATCCAGATAAAGAAAGTACACCTTCTAAAATTGGATAGAATGAAATATGCCGATACGTATTATCAATTTCATACTCCCCTACATTCATAACAGATATCTTTTGATGTTCATCCATCAAAACCAAATTATTAAAACGATACATTGCCAAACGAATATTGGCAATTGTATGATCAATTCTGCCCTGCATTCCACCATACAAATAGATCGTATCATAATCTTTACATAGTCGAATCGCAAGTTCTGAATCCGTTTCATCTTTCATGATTGGATGTCTTTCAATCGGACACGTAATTCGTTTTAAATCTTCTTCGTTTAAAGAATCAAAGTCTCCAACAGCCATTTTGATAGGAAGACCTTGATCTATAATTTTTAATGCCCCCGCATCTACGCCAATATAATCACAACCTTCAATAATAGGTACGACATCAACGAGTGGGGTAATCAAAACAGCACAAGTCATATTTATGCAAGCATACCTTCAATGGTTTTGGTAATATCATTTTTAAATACGTAGCTACCCGCAACCAATGTATCACAACCTGCATCCAATGCAGATTTATACGTATCTTGATTAATACCACCATCTATTTCAATACGATAGGACAGATTCAATTCTTGACGTTTCTCTTTTAACCACTCTACCTTTTTAAGCATGTCTGCCATGAATTTTTGGCCACCAAAACCAGGCTCTACACTCATAACTAAAACTAAATCACAAGATTTTAATACACTTTCAAAAGGTTCAATCGCTGTATTTGGCTTAACCACAATACCGCCTTTTGCCCCCAAATTATGAATTTCATCCAATAAGCCTTGAATACGATTTAAATCATTATCTAAAGCTTCTGTATGGAATGTGACTAAATCCGCTCCATTTTGAATGAAAATTGGTGCATACGTTTTGGGATCTTCAACCATCAAATGCACATCCATAAATAATGGACAAGCCTTTTTAAAGCCTTTTAAAATATCAGGTCCAAAAGTTAAGTTTGGTACAAAATGACCATCCATCACATCAAAGTGTAACCATTTTGCCTTGGATGCCTTTAACTCTTCAAGTTGCGCACTCACATTGGAATAATCCAAAGATAAAATTGAAGGTGCAATTACAATTTCATTCATAGTTTCTTACCTCTTTCTTCCATAATATTTTTATAATCCTCATAGATTGACGCGTTGATTTCACCCTTATTGAGTGCCTCTTTAATGCTACAATCCGGTTCATTTAAATGCTTACAGTCTTTAAATCGACACGTATGAATATAAGGTTTAAAATCAAGAATACACGCATCTAAATGGGATGTATCTAATCTAGTAAAATCTAAACTTGAAAAACCTGGCGTATCCGCCACTAATCCATCACATACAGGATGTAATTGGCAATAGCGTGTTGTATGTTTACCACGCCCTAAAGCTTTTGAGATAGCTTGTGTCTGCAATTCAAAATCCGGATTCAAGCGATTCAATAAACTACTCTTACCCGCTCCAGATTGACCACATAATACGGATACCTTACCATTTAAGATTTCCTGCAATTCTCTATCATCACTACCTGGATTTGAGAATACCACATCATATCCAGCCTTTTTGTATTTTTCTAAATCCGCCAAGATTTCTTCAGAATCCTCTAACAAATCCAGTTTTGTCACACAAATCACCGGTTTTACTCCAGCCAGACCTACCAAGAAAATCAAACGATTTAAAAGATGACATGAATAATCTGGATCTTTTAAACTTGTGACAATCAATGCCTGATCGACATTGGCAATGGCCGGTCTTAAAAGACGATTTGTTCGTGGCAACACTTTATGAATGCGATACGAATCTTCAATCTTTTCATATTCTACAAAATCCCCTACAACAGGCGTTTGTTGCTGGCGCATTTTACCTCTTGGTTTGGCAATAATTTCTTCTTTTTCATTTTGAATCGTATATTGATTCGAAATAATTTTTATAATTCTTCCCTGCTGCATATTAATCATAATACAGTGTAACAACACTGTTTGTTCCTTCCTGTACATATTCTGTCCCTACATCTGGTGAGACACTAATTACTTTATTACTTCCTGAACCATCTGAAATTTTACTTAAAACAGCCGCAATACCTAGATCATTCAATTCATCTTTGGCATCTAATACATCTTTTCCAATCAAATCCGACGGAATCACAATAGAAGGATATGTACTTACGACAAATGTTATTGTTTTTTTACTGTCCGGATCCATTCGAGTTCCTGGAGTTAAGCCCTTTTGTTTCAACACAATACCCGGATCCAAATCTTTCTTACCCTTGTATTCCACGACAATATTTACATTGGGACAATTCTTTTCCAATTCATATTCAGCATCCACTAGAGTTCCATCTGTAAAATCAGGTACTAAATAGGTTGCACCTTTAGATACAGTTAAAACGATCTTAGTATCATTTAAAATAACTTCACCCTTTTTATGGGAAGACTTACTGATTTTTCCCTTTTCATATTTATCATTTGCCCTATAGACATATGTGACTTTGGAAGTATTAAAATGCGCATCCTGCAATGTATCGATCGCATCTTCTTGGCTTTGTCCAATCACATCTGGCATCGTTTGATAGCCTAAAAATCCACTAATTCGAATGATTCCTGTAATACTTGCGACAAGCACTAATACAACGATTCCAATAATTACTGCAGCTGAAATCATTAAAGCAGGAATCCAATTTCTTTGTTTCTTTTCCACTTTTACAGGCTCTTCATCCTCAAAATCAAGATGACCATTATCAAATTTCAACAATTCACTTGTTTGATCTTGATCCACTTTAATACGTTTCATATTCCGATATTCATCATCCATGCAATGAATCAAATCATAAAGCATTTCTTTACAAGAAACATAACGATCAGATAGATTTTTAGCCGTCGCCTTTAAAATAATATTCTCTACCGATTGCGGAATGTTCGGATTAAAATCACGAACATATGGCATTGGCTTACGCAAATGCTTAATTGCGATTTCTGTTGGTGTTTTTCCTGTAAAAGGAACTTTGCCTGTTAATAATTCATAGAATACAATACCCAAAGAATATATATCGACTTGTTCATTGGGTTCTTTTCCCTGTGTTGTTTCAGGAGCTAAGTAGTGTGCTGAACCCATGACTGTATTGTTAAAAGTTAATTGTACAGATCCATTGGCTACCGCAATCCCAAAATCAGTGATTTTTATGGTTCCATCATCTTTAACCAAAACATTTTGTGGTTTTATGTCACGATGAATAATATTATGTTCATGCGCATGATTTATAGCACTCACCAATTGTTTCATAATGCCTATGGCCTCATCGACATCTAAGGCACCACGCTGCGCAATCAATTCTTTCAATGTTCTTCCACGAATAAATTCCATAACAATATAGTGCATACCTTCGTATTCACCAACATCATATATATCCACTACATTGGGGTGGGATAGTCGACTTGCTGCACTTGCCTCACGTTGAAAACGAACAAGTGCCATCGCATCTTGACTTAATTTATCACGTAGAACTTTGATTGCGACAATACGATTTAAAATTGTATCTTTTGCCTTATAGACATCCGCCATACCACCTTGTCCAATCAAAGACAAGATTTCATAACGATTCGCTATCTGTTCCATCATCATATTATTGTTCTCCATCATTCTCCATTAAGATAATTGAACAATTGTCATAACCACCCGATTGGTTGGCTCTTGCGATCAATGTATCCACTTTTTCCTGTAAAGAAAGGCTTTCATCATGCACAATATCTGAAATTACTTTCTTTTCCACATATCCATGAAGCCCATCACTTGAGATCAATAAATAGTTATATGTATTTTCAATCTTATTGATATCAATACGGAACACATGCCATACACCAAGTGCATTTGTCAATGTATTTTTTTTAGGATGTGTTTTTGCCTCTTCACTTGTGATTTTGCCTTCCTTTAAAAGTTGGGCAATTACACTATGATCTTCACTCATTTGAATCAATTCCCCATTATAATCGGCATAGATTCTTGAATCTCCTACATTGAAAATAAAGGTTCCAATGCTAGCTACAATAACACCCACAGCGGTTGTTCCCATACCTCTCTCGTTTGGGTTTTTTAAACTTTTTGAATAAATAAAATCATTCGCCTGATTTAAATTTTCACGAATCCAATTATCCACCTGTCGATCTTTATTAAATTTAGGAGCCTTCATAAATGCCTCATACATTGTCATGACCGCTGTATGACTTGCCACTTCTCCGGCTTTTGCCCCGCCAATACCATCACAGACGATGGCCATCCATTCATCATTGTCATTGTGGGCAATACAATAATCATCTTCATTTAATTTTCTTACAAGACCTACATTCGTATTCGCAAAAACTTTCATCGACTTAAATTCCTTCCTTTTTTATTTCCTTAATTCTTAACTGACCACAAGCTGCATCAATATCATTACCATGTTCTTTTCGAATTGTGCAACGCACATGATTTTTCATCAACAAATCATAGAATACCATCGCCTCATCATGTGTAACCGATTTGAAGCCTTTTTCATCAACCGCATTATATGGAATCAAATTTACATAGGCATTCATTCCATGTAAAAGCTTCGATAATTGTTTGGCATGTTCAGGATGATCATTGACACCCTTTAATAAAATATATTCAAATGTCAAACGACGATTATTTTCCTTACCATAATACTGAATCGCTTCCATCAATTCCTTTAATGGATATGCATGGTTGACTGGCATCAATTGATCACGCAATTCATCATTTGGTGCATGTAAACTGATGGCCAAATTGTATTGGGTATGCTCATTGGCAAAATCATAGATTCTAGGCACAATTCCACAAGTCGAAATTGTGATATGTCTTGAGCCAATACCCAAGCCACGATCATGATTTACCGTAGCTAAAAAATTCATAACATTATCATAGTTATCAAATGGCTCGCCTGTTCCCATGACAACAATATGCGATAGGCGTAAGTTATCTTTATCCAATTCTTTTTGAACATACATAACTTGGGCAACCATTTCTCCACTTGTCAAATCTCTTTTTTTCTTTGTAAGCCCACTTGCACAAAATGCACAACCCATATTACATCCAACTTGACTTGAAACACATACACTTCTTCCATAGTCAAAGACCATCATAACACTTTCTAATAGGGCTCCATCACTTGTCTTAAACAAGAATTTTGTCGTTCCATCATGTGAAACTTGTTTTTTTATTAATTCTAAAGGATTCACAATAAAATCTTTCTTCAAGATTTCTCTTGTTTCCTTTGATACATTTGTCATTTCATCAATATCAAATACGCGGTTACGATATAACCATTGAAAAATTTGATGTCCACGATAAGATTTCCATCCATGATCCAATGCATATTCGCACATTTGATCATAATTTAAATTGTATAAACTTTCCAAAATAGCACCTCAATTTCTACCGTTCATTATATCATTTACGCACTAGTTTTGCCATATAGAAGCCATCTTGTGTAGCGTTACTAAAGATTGTTTTTTCTTCTACTAAACTAAATTCTTTATGCGCCTTCAAAAACTTCTCAATCTGTTTTTCATTCTCTTTTTTATTCATTGTACAAGTTGAATAAACTAAAGTTCCTCCAACCTTTACATATTGACATACATTATTCAGAATAGAATATTGTAAAGGAATCAATGTATCCATATCTTCAGGTACCATATGTAATTTAATATCTGGTTTTCTAGATAATACACCATAACCCGAACAAGGAACATCACATAAGATTCGATCATACATATTAGAGCTTTTAAATTCAGTCGCATCTTGAATACCGGCATGTATAATATCAATTCCTAAGCGTTTGGCATCATTTTCAATCAAATCTTTACGATGTGCATGTAAATCGTAGGCATCAATATGCCCTTTATTATGCATCATTTCAGCCATGGCCATACTTTTTGTCCCTGGAGCCGCACAACAATCTAGAATCCTTTCATTTTCTTGCGGATCTACAAACTTCGCAATTTCAAAACTCCCCTCATCTTGTGCGCTCATATAGCCTTTTCGATAGTAGTCATGATGAAAATAATCATTTCCTTTATAGATGTACAATACATCTTGAACACGAACAAACATATCCAAATCAAAATCAGATTCGTTTGTATTCAACACATTTCGGCGAACATACATTGGCAAAATATTCACACTTGCTTTTGCCATAACCAGCGCTTTTTCTTGACCATATTGACTCGTCCACATCTTGTATAGCCAATCTGGCAAAGAATATTTTAAAGCCATATTATCCGTTTCAATCGGCCGCACTTTATGTAATACAGCATTTGTCAAACCGGCATATTTCATATTGATTTTTTTTGCGATATTGACCGCATCATTAACAATCGCATAGCTTGGTACTTTATCCAAAAACAACAATTGATATGTACTCATTGTAAGTAATACATCCATTTTTGGATTTAATTTATTCTTCACATACTTTGACCAACACGCTTTACAATATCGATAATTTTGAATCGTACCATAAAAGATTCTTGTTGCTAAAGCACGATCTTTTTCATCCACTTCATACAAGTGATTTCTTAAATATAAATTGGAATATACTTCTTTATTTACCACTTCATCCAAAGCTTTCCATATCCACTTTCGCATTCTATTCCTCCATCATAATCGGATGCATATTCACATCCACAATCTGTTTTGTTTCATCTAAATAATTCTGAACAAGTTCATGTAGTAACTTGTCATTCTTTGATTTTAAAATCAAACGAACACGATGTTTTTTTTGTTGCATACGAATTTCAATGGGCCCTAAAACACGCAAAGAAGAAAAATATTTTTTCGCAGCACTTGCCTGTTTATAAGCTTCATTAAAATCGAAATGTGTAAAGATTAAAGTACATAAATATACATAAGGTGGATACATACCTAGGTGGCGATATTGCATTTCTTGATTAAAGAACCTCTTATAATCATGCATCTTTACACATTGCATCACAAAATGATCGGGATCAAAAGTCTGAATCATAACTTCACCTTTTAATTTTCCTCGACCACTTCTTCCACTTGCCTGTTCTAACATTTCATAAGCCGTTTCACTTGCTCTATAGTCATTACGACAAAGCGTAGCATCTGCATTTAAAATCCCTACTAAAGTCACTCTTTCAAAATCAAGTCCTTTTGCGACCATTTGCGTACCAATTAATAGATCGCCAGACTCTTCAAATTCTTGTAACAACTTTTCATGCGCATTCTTTTTTCGCGTACTATCCGCATCCATACGAACGACATGATGATCTTTAAAAATTTCAACAATCTGTTCTTCCAATCGCTCTGTACCCATACCGGCCTTAAAATAGTTCTTAGAATGACAACTTGGACATTCTTCCATAAATTTAAATTGTCTTCCACAACAATGACAAACTAAGGCGTTTTGATTTTTATGATACGTTAAGGCTACTCCACAATCTGGACATATACGAACGTGTCCACAATCGCTACAACGAACAACAGGAAGATACCCTCTTCGATTTAAAAGTAAGATCACTTGTTCTTTTTTAGAAAGCCGCTTGTGAATGGCTTGAAGTAAAGTTTCAGATAGGCCATTTGTGATTCTTTCCTTTTTCATATCCACCAAACAAATTTTTGGCATTTCATGAATACGATTTTTCAGTTCAATCAATTCATATACATTCTTATAAGCTCTTGCGTACGATTCTAAAGAAGGCGTCGCACTTGCCAAAATGACTTTACACTTATGATAAGACGCACGAAATAAAACAATATCTCGCGTATGATAGCGTGGTGTATTGTCTTGTTTGTAGCTTGAATCATGTTCTTCATCCATTAAAATCAAACCTAAAGAAGAAAACGGCATAAAACAAGCACTGCGTGTTCCAACCACAATATCGACTTTATGATCTTTTACTAAATTATATTGTTCTAATTTTTCCTGTGCATTCAACCCTGAATGATAGATCGCAATTTTTTGTTTAAAACGCGCCTGCACTCTTTGTATCATCATCGGCGTCAAACCAATTTCAGGAACAAGAAATAGAACTTGTTTTCCACAAGACAATACATTTTCAGCTAAACGCAAAAAGACTTCGGTTTTACCAGAACCCGTTACACCATGAAGCAGCGATACCATCTTTTCTGTACTTGTGATCTTAGAAATCGCATCTTTTTGTTCGATAGTCAATTCATGTTGTACATCTGAAATACTCGTTACATGCGTATTTGAATCTTTAATTCTTTTTTCAATCCCTATATAGCCCTTTTCTAGTAAAACCTTTGTGATGGATGGACTTACTTTTCTAAGTTCACTCATCTTACATGGATAATTAAACATTTCAAGCACTTCTTTTTGACGAGAAGTCAATGTTTCATTCGACTCTTTTAAAACCGCATAATCTTCATAGATAATTTTTGAATGCTTACTAGAAGGGCGCAAAGCTGGTGGAAGCATTGTTTTATAACAAGTCACTTTCGAACTCGCATAAAAATCAGCCATATAATTTGCCAATAACTTTAATTCATTATTCAATAAAGGCTTTTCATCTATGACTTCAATAACAGGTTTAATATTTTTAAAATCGCTTTCTACCTCAATTTCTTCGACAAATCCTACAAGCGTTCGATTGTTGAATTCAACACGGACTCTACATCCAACTTCAACATCTTGCTCACAAGAGTAAGTAAAGGTATTGCGTAAGCGATTGTATTCTACATATACATTAATCAGCATGCATCTATTATAACATCATTCTTGATTTGACATTTATATTTATTTTAGTATATTTGGACATAAGGAGATATGTATGTATATTTTTATTGGAATATTAAACATTCTTTGTGGCATTATCATTGGATTGATCGTAAAACCTTTCAATAATCAAGTTGTGGATATTTGTATATCCTTATTATTCTTTGTGAATGGAATCTTAGACATTCGAAAGGCCATCAAAAACTAGTAAAAGCACCAAAATAGTGCTTTTATACTTTTATCCAACAATTTTCTAATTGATGAAATATTCCTAACACAAAAACAGTATCTTCTCTTATATCAAATACTAAGATATATTTCGTCTTTGGAATTATCGCAATACGATATCCTTTCATAGAAAGATATCTATCTCTTATCAAAGGAAACTGGTATGGATTGTCAATTAAACGATCATTAATACACCCGATGTGATTCAATAACCGTTTAGCAGTATCTTCACACTTATATTTATTTATTAATTGATAAATAAGATCATCCAATAATTCCTCTGCCCGTTTCGTAATAATCAAATTATAGGTCATACTTCTTTCTCATTTCTTGAACGGCTAATTTTGCATCTTTTGTCTCTCCAATATCAATTTGGTATTCAGAAATCGCAATATCTTGGTACATTTCAAGTTTTTTCAAAGTTGATTCATACTTTTCAATACTCATGATTACCATATCTCCATATCCGTTTTTTGTTACAAAAATAGGTTCATCCGTTTTGTGACATAAATCAGATATTTCAGAAGTATTTTTTAATTCTTTAATCGGTATTATCTGTGGCATGATTTTATCTCCTTTTTATACCTATATTATACCACAATTATCCTATCGTTCAGGAATTGAAACACAGGATAAATAGCTTTTGTATCTAAAATTTCCAATAGTGCTTGTATTTTCTTATTCACAATTATAAGTATACAAAAGATTTATTAATGAATATACAAGCTTAAATTCAATCTTTGTAAGATATGTTACACTATCCTTAAGCATACACACACTTAAAGGAAAATAATATCATGAAAACCATTCAAAGAACACTCGGGATTTTTATAATCCTCTTTTCCATGCTTATTTCACCAATTCAAGCAAAGGAAAACTCTTCATCAAACTAGATGGAGAATATTTCAAAAGATACAAAACTGAGTGAATTATCGATTCCAGGCACACATGATTCAACCACGCAATATGTAAATTTGAGTCCAATCTTTCAATGTCAAGATACAGACATTCAAACACAATTAGAAAATGTCTATCGCTATTTAGACATACGATTGGTTTTAAAGAATGATAATCTTATCTTAAAACACAACTTTGCCAAATGCAGAAAAGACAAATCTTTATTTTCAAGACCACTTACTTTAGATGATTTATTAGAAGATGTCTACTTTTTTCTTGGATCAAAATCCATCTGAAGCAGTGATCTTTTGTGCGAAGAAAAAAAATAGCAAGGATGATCTAAATAAGATAAGGTCCATATTAAATTCTAAAATCCCTACAGATTCTTTTCTTCCATCAATACGAATTTCAACACTAAATGAAGTTCGTGGTAAGATTGGTTTTCCAAAGAAAAACGCAAAAAAGATCAACAATCATTTAATGGAATATAATTGGCAGAAAAAGAATTATGGCATCATCATTGTTGATTTTGCCAATCAAGAATTAGCACACAAAATTTATTCTACAAATTAAAAGAGTCAAAGCATTTTATCTTGCTTTGACTTTATTTTGTCTTAATATCTCAAAACTAAATACAGCTGCAGCACTAGCTGAATCTAAGGCATTTCTAAAATCTCTTCCATATTCTACGACAATATTTTGTTTGGAAGCTGCTGTAATGGTTGAGCTAAGTCCTCTTAAAGCTCCGCCTAGGCATAAACAAAAATCGGATTCAAAAGTATAGTCATAGAGTCCTACGGCATCTTTTCTATGGGCACAAAGAATTGGAAGGTTATTCTTTTTACAATAGTTTACTAATTCTTCATCCGCATCCACAAAATAAATAGGTAACTTTTCATAAGCACCGGCACTTGCTTTTAGAATGGTTTGTTCGGCAAAGCTCCAGTCTCTTTTTGGAAGAATCATCGCATCACAACCAGATGCATATAAAGTTCTTGAAATACTTCCTAAATTATATGGATCTTCTACACCGTCGATGTAACAAAGAAATCCATGGACATGTTTTTCAATAAGTTGAGGAATCTGTTTTTCTTCAGCTATAAGTAACACTCCACCATGTGTTTTACCTGTTGCCAATTCATTAATTTCCTCACGCGAACAAAATACAACTTCGCACCCTCGACTTTTCGCAATTTTAGCCAAATATCTTGTATCTTTCGTATTCTTTTTCTTATCAATATATAGTTTTTTACAATTACGAGACCCTGCTTCTAATAGGGCTTTGCAGGAAATAGCCCCTTCAAATATTTTTTCCATAGGACTATTATAATGGCTTTTATAATTTTTTTCTAGATGGTATTATATAAGGTATGGAAGGAGTCTTACTTAATGCATTTTAAAATAACCCAGGAAATGAAACAAAGAATCATCGTTTATTCTGCTTCATTGATTATTGCGATTCTTTTCTTCACAATATTAAATCGATTTAAGGATATAACACGATCCATTCAGTTCATAATAACAATTCTATTCCCTTTCCTTCTTGGAATTGGTTTAGCGTTTATATTGAACAATCCGCAAAAATGGGTTGAAAACAAATTATTAGGCAATGTACCTATGCAAAATAAACATAAAAGAATTTTATCGACAGGTATTGTGTTTATTCTAACTATTGGATTTCTAATCTTGTTTTTCTCTATTATCATCCCGAATACGATTGATTCTGTACGACAATTTTCTAAAAATATTGCGATCTATTCTGACACTTTAATTGGATACACAAAAGATTTTGCGTATAAATTAAACATTTCGGAAAAACAAGTTGAACAATTGTTGATCAATTTTGACATCACAAAGAAAATCACAAGCGTTTTAACGGAATCCATTCCTAAAATCGCATCTTACTCATACAGCTTTGTGAAAGGATTCATCAATATTATTTTAGCATTAGTTTCTGCATTCTATATTTTATTAGACCGCGAAACATTAGTAAAAGGAATCAAAAAATTAAATTATTCTTTATTTGACAAAAACTTTGCGAACTATTTAACATTATGGACAAATGATGCGAAAACGGTATTTGAACAATATATTGTCGGAAACATCATTGACTCATTTATTGTCGGTGTCATCTGTTACTTTGGAGCCCTAGTATTAAAGCTTCCATATGCAAGTATGATTGCCCTTATTATTGGTGTCACAAATGTAATCCCTGTATTTGGACCATTCTTAGGAGCCATTCCCGTCATCATTATCTTATGTTTGATTGATCCATTCTCAGCCTTGATTTTTGCGATCTTTATCTTCATTCTTCAACAATGCGATGGAAACATCATCAAACCCATTGTTCTTGGAGATAAACTTGGAATGTCCGGCTTCTGGATCTTGTTCTCAGTTACAGTTGGTGGCGCATTATTTGGCGTTGTTGGAATGTTCTTAGGCGTTCCTATATTTGCACTCATCTATGCAGGTGTACATGATTATATTCAAGTTCGATTAAGAAACAAAAAAATTACAATCAACGATAAAGCAGGAACAATTGATTAGTTTCCTGCTTTTTACGTGCAATTTTTAAAAAAATGTGTATACTTATGTAAGTTAGGAGGAACTACCTTTGAATTTTATAGACATTATTTTAGATACAATACACGATACATGGGCTATGCTACCATTATTGTATATTACTTATTGTATATTAGAAGTTTTCGAAAGAAAGAATACGCAAGACGATAAACTCTTCTTTGGACTACAAAGACTTGGACCCATTCTAGGCGCAATAGTCGGATTGATTCCACAATGTGGATTTAGTATTCTAGCCGCTATGTTGTTTGTTCAAAATAACATTACCCTAGGAACTTTAGTCAGTGTTATGATTGCGACAAGCGATGAAGCCATTCCAATCCTTATTAGTAATCCGAAGATGTATTCATCTCTACTTGGTATTTTAGGATTAAAACTTGCCATTGCGATCATCGTTGGATTATTTACCGATCACGTATTATTTCGCCATCAAAAAATCCTCCGCTTCGAAGATATGGAAGAAGAGGATTATGATGAAGACGAATATGAGGAAGAAGAAAATTCAGGATCAAGCTGTCCATGTTGTTATCCTGAATATCCATTATGGATCAGTGCCTTATTAAGATCTTTAAAAATCTATGTATTCATCTTTATTACTAGTTTTGTATTAACACTATTAATGGAATGTATTGGAGAAAAAACATTATCTATGATCTTACTTCAAGATAATTTATTCCAACCAATCATCGCCGCACTATTTGGCTTTATTCCTAACTGTGCAGCTACAGTTGTTCTTACACAACTCTATACAGCTGGTGAACTTTCTTTTGGATCGCTACTTGCAGGTCTTGTCACAAATGCAGGCCTTGGTTTAATCGTGATGATTCGTTACGAAGCAAGAAAGAAAGATATTTTAAGAACCATTTCCATCCTATTTATAACAGGTGTTATCGTAGGCATTGGATTTATGTTATTATAGCCACTATTGTGGCTATTTTTTTATCTTTGTAGAAAGATCCAGATTTCAAAATGTTCAATGTCATACCAAAACAAAAGAATAAGTATGGCAGCCGCAAATAATAAAACATAAAAGATAATAGAATTCAGCTTTTGCGAGTAATTCTGTTCATTCAATTCTGGATGCTCCTCTAATTCAGCTAATCGCTTCTTTGCTATTTTATCAAGCCAACTCATAGTTAGTCCTCACAAATACTATAATCTTCTAGGTAAAATATGAATTTCTGGATGATTAAATTCATACCATAGTGCTAAAACTAATGCAGCTAGTAAAATAACAATTACATAGAATTTAATATCCTTCATCATTTTATTTCCTTTTTCTTCAAAATCATGCGAATTCAATTCTGGACGGTCATCCAATTCTTTGATTCTTTTTTTCGTTGTTCTTTCAATCCAGCTCATAGAATGTACCTCTCTTTAATTATATTTTAATCATTAAATTTATATAAAAATATGGTAAACTTGGTTATTGTGCTGGCCAAATAAGCACGAAAAAAGCTAGAAACTTTTGTTTCTAGCTATCTTTTCCAAAAAATGGTGGGGACGGTGGGACTTGAACCCACACGGGATTTCTCCCAACGGATTTTAAGTCCGTTGCGTCTGCCTATTCCGCCACGACCCCATCATTTATGGAGGTTCCGATCAGATTTGAACTGATGATCACAGAGTTGCAGTCTATTGCCTTACCACTTGGCTACGGAACCGTAACTTGTTGATTTTTAATAAACGATGGTGGGGACGGTGGGACTTGAACCCACACGGGATTTCTCCCAACGGATTTTAAGTCCGTTGCGTCTGCCTATTCCGCCACGACCCCATCATTTATGGAGGTTCCGATCAGATTTGAACTGATGATCACAGAGTTGCAGTCTATTGCCTTACCACTTGGCTACGGAACCGTTTCGTTGACTGCCCATATATAATACCTCAACGCAAAATAAAAAGCAAGAAAAAAATTAATTTTTTTTACATTTTTTTAAAAACCATACATTTTTCATTTTTGGTTGAACTTATTTGACAAATGACCTATTATAATGTGGTCAACAAACAAGAGGTATTTTATATTATGCAACACATTATTCACCAGCTTCAAAAAGAAAAGAAGCTAAGACTATTAACGTCGACCATAATGATTGTATTTAGCGCTTTTATGCAATGTTATATCATGAATGTATTTATGGCGCCGTGCAATTTGATCTCAGGAGGATTTACAGGACTTGCCCTATTAATCAATAAAGTCTGTGCTCTAGTAAACTTTAACTTTCCTACTCAAGTTGGAATCATCGCATTAAATGTTCCTGCAGCCATCCTATGCTACAAACACATCTCACCCAGATTCACATTTTTGAGTTGTGTACAATTCTTTCTAGTATCCTTCTTTATTTCTATCTTCCATTTTGAACCTTTCTTTAAAGATCAAATCTTAAATGTTCTTTTTGGAGGATTCTTATGGGGCTTCTCCATTTCCCTAGCCCTAAGAGCTGGAGGATCTACAGGAGGAACAGATTTCATTGCCCAATACGTTTCTAGTAAGATTCACAGGGGAATCTGGGACTATGTATTCTTCTATAACTGCGCAATGATCATTGTCTTTGGATACTTATGCGGATGGATCTATGCAGGATATTCCATCCTATTCCAATTCTTGTCTACAAAAACAATTTCTTCTTTATATCAACGCTACGCACAGATTACCGTTGAATTTACGACAAACGATCCTGACCCACTAATCGATGCCTTTATGGCCACTTGTCGCCATGGAATGAGCGTATTTGAATGTTATGGAGCATACAGCCATCGTAAGTATTATGTATGTAAAGCCGTTATTTCTACTTATGAATTAAGAGACGTTGTCGATAATGTAAGAAAGGTCGATCCTAAAGTGTTGATCAATACATACAATACCGTAAACTTCTACGGAAACTTCTATCAAAAACCTTTGGAGTAGTATTACACCACTCCATTTTTATTTACAATAAAAGGAAATGTATCATTAAAATACATTTCCTTTTCATTTACTTATTATTACGATTTCCCATTCCAATCAATTGTAAGATTCTTAAGAAGATATTCAAGAAATCCAAATACAATTGTAATGCCATGAAGATGGCGATCTTATCTTGTGCTACGACTGAACCATCCGATTGAATCAACAATCGATTCATTCTTTGAACATCCCAAACGGTGATGCCTGTAAAAATCAATAGAGTAAGGATAGAAAGTAAGCGAACATCCATACTGACTCTAAATAGCATCATAAAGCATTGTGTAATAATCAATACAAAAAGTCCAATCATACATAATGAGCCAAAGCTTGTAAAATCTTTTTTAGATGTTGTACCAATAACAGCTAAACTAATAAAGTAAACTGCACTGACTAGAAAAGCAGTACCAATTGTAGCTACATCATATACATAGCCAATAGAAGTAAGTGATACACCCATACAGATGGCATAAAGCACTAACATAACCTTCATACCTGTACTTGTTGTAGATCTTGCCATAGATACACCAAAGGCAATGGACAAGATAAATGGTGCAATCACAAATAACATAAATAGAAATGGCATTGTACTCAATAAAATCATTAAAGCATTTGTAGCATATAGACCATAAGATACAACTGCCGTAATGGATAAGGCAATAGCCATCCATGCATAAGACTTCAACAAAGCACTTTTTAAAGTGCTTGTTGAATAATAATTCATAGAATCGTTGTTAAACATATTAATCCTTTTTCTGGATAAATTCTAATAATTGCTGAGCTGCAATATTTAAACCTTTACGGTTTGATTTATCGAATCCTAAGTGCGTATAGATTTCACCCACAAATACTCCGTTGTCTTCTAGAGCCTGGAACATTGTGTCAATGATTGGTTCACAAAGTTCTTGTTTTTGCATAGGACCAAATGGGTTTGCGAAATATGTAGTTGAAATACCAACTTCTTGTGTTGTACCCAAAGCCATACGCTTACCTAACTTACAAGTATCTTTTACTTCTTGAACAGTTAATTTCTTTAGACCAAATTCATTTGTGTAGTTGTTTGCGTATGCAAATAAGTCAATTTTATGGTTGTGAACAACAACGCGATATGGAGCCGCTGGCTGAATCATACGTGCGTTTGGATTTTCTGGAGCCATGAAAATTGAACGGTCCATATCACGATATGGAGTACCTGGATCCAAGTCATCTAGACGAATGAAGGCACCAATTTCAGTACCCTGACCATATGGAACACCATCTTCTAAGTGAATTGTTCCCATGTCATCAAACACAACTTCAACTTCACGAATCATATCGCCGGCTGCCGCTTTTAATGCTTCAATCGATTCAGATTTACCAGCACCACTATCACCCATCAACATGATACCTTTCTTAGTTCCATCTTTTAAATAGATGTTTACGAAAGCACCATGGATTGGTAACCATCCCTTTTTCATTTGTGCCAAGTTGTGTAATGTTAAACACATTTTCTTTAAATATCCAAAGTATTCGATACGAGGATTATCACTGATACATCCTACCCAAATATCATTGGCTTCATCATAATAGAAGTTTGTATCGTCATTTCCATCATCGTTACCAAAAATAACAACTAAATCTGGTTTTTGCGCACTTTCTTCTTTAGTAGCTAATTCAAATAAGTTAGCCATACTCAATGCACTAGACATATATTTTGAGTTGAAGTATACGAAACATAATAAAGCTCCAACTTTACAAGGATAACAGAACCAATTTGATTCTCCCTTTTTGAAATATGTCATAGGCTGTGTATCAATTTCAGTAAACATACCTGTACGTTTACTTGATTTTGGATGCAAAATCATTGGAGTTCTTAACATAACTGTATCGATCATTGGAATATCTTGTAAAGCTGCATATTCATCAGCCCATACTTTATCCAAAGTGTGAACAGAGAAACATGCATTTGTTCCAGCTTGAACCTGACGATACACTAAGTTTGGTCTTCCCATTAATTTTTCTTCAAACAAACGATATGTACGAAGGAATAAATCATTTGAAGCTGAGTCAAATGCCACTAATGTATTAATACCAAAATCCGTTGAATTATCACTCTTCATATATCCAAAACGTTGTAAAGAACGCCAAGTACGATACATCTCTTCAATAACATCTAAAGTTGCATCTTTATCTGAAAGATAATATTCATCTTTTAATTCTTCACAAGTAAAGATTGACAATAAACGTAAGAAATGACAGAAATCATATGCTGCTTCTTTAGAAGATAATTCACCATTTTTTGTCAAATAAGCATACATATTCGCATTATCTGTTTCCTGATATTCAATGAAATATTGAACGAATTTTGCAAATGTATGAGACTTTAATAAAACCTCACGACTCTTTGGGTACGCCAAATTGTAGTTGATAATAACCTGATTGTTAAAAATTTCAATTTTATTCTGCATAATTACACTCCTTTAACTATGACTAATATACATGAAAACCTTATGAAAGTAAATGTGAAACTAAATTTTTTGTTTATATTTCAAGTACAAGCGTTTACATGGAAAATACTTTTTCGATTTCAGAATATACATCCTCAATCGCAATTTCACTCTTTTCACCTGTATAACGATCTGTCCACTCTAATTTTCCTTCTTTGACACCACGACCTACCGTAATACGATAAGGAACACCAATCAATTCCATGTCTTTGAATTTAACACCTGGACGCTCATTACGATCATCTAAAATTACATCGAACTTATGTTCTTTACAATATTCATATAAAGCATTCGCAATCTTAACTTGTTCTTCGTCCTTTAAAGATACTGGAACAATCGCAAGTCTAAATGGTGCAATTTCAATTGGCCATTTAATACCAAAATCATCATGATGCTGATCTGCAACGGCAGCCATACATCTTTCTAGACCAATACCATAACTTCCCATCCAAACTGGCTGTAATTGGTTGTTGGCATCTGTATAGTAAAGATTCATACTCTTCGAATATTTCGTACCCAATTTAAATAAGTTACCAACTTCAATACCGTGTTGGAAAGTTAATTTCTTACCACACTTAGGACAAATATCCCCTTCTTTTACCTGACAAAGATCTGCCACTTCAACAGGCGTAAAATCTTTACAGTTCACATTCTTAATATGACGATCCGATTGGTTTGCCCCTACAATGAAGTTTTTCATATGTTTGATTTGACGATCCATATAAACAGGACAATCAATACCGACTGGACCTGCAAAACCAACACGAGCATGTGTTACTTTTTCAACTTCTTCAAAGCTAGCCATTTCCATTTCATTCGCACCCAATAATTTCAATGCCTTTGTCTCATTCAATTCGCGATCACCAGGAATACAGAATGCGATGACTTTTCCATCTACATTATAAAGTAATGTTTTGACAAAATCACTTTCCTTCTTACCAAAGAAAGCAGCCACTTCTTCAATTGTTTTTGCGTTTGGCGTATCCACAACTTCCATAGAAAGTTCTTCTTCACAAGAATCTTGCATAGTATCTACAACTTCTGTGATTTCTAAGTTGCTCGAATAGTCACAACTTTCACAGCCAACAACAACATCTTCACCAATACTTGATAGAGCCTGATATTCTTCCGATAATAAACCACCCATAGCTCCTGTATCGGCCTTAACAATCTTATATTCCAATCCTAAACGATCCATAATACGGCAATATGCATCGTACATTTTATTATATGCTACATCCAATCCAGCTTCATCTACATCAAATGTATACGCATCCTTCATGATAAATTCACGAACACGAATCAACCCATAACGAGGACGAGTTTCATCACGATATTTCGTTTGAATCTGATATAAGTTATATGGGAAATCCTTATAGGATTTTCCATCCATACTACTTGCGACCGCAAACAATTCTTCATGAGTAGGACCTAACACATAACGCTTATTATAACGATCACTCAATGAAAACATATTTGAGCCAAATGCTTCACGACGACCCGATTGTACATATACATCTTCCGGAATCAATGCAGGCATCAATAACTCTTGCGCATCTTTCGCATCCATTTCTTCACGAATAATATTTTCAACTTTAGAAAGAACCTTCTTTCCCATAGGCATGATCATATAAATTCCATTTGAACATTTCTTGATCATTCCAGCACGCACCAATAAATTACTTGATACGCTATCTTCATCTTTCGCATTTTCTCTTAATGTATAAAAGAAACTCTGACTTAATTTCATCTTTTCTTACCTCTTCCACTATCTAATCTTACGAATCATTGCATCGACTTCAATAGGCCCAGACCACTTCGTATATACGATCTGCATCGGCTTATTACAAGCCTCTAATACATTCTTGTCACTATCATATACATCTGAAACATGTACGATCGTACTTTGAATGTGAGGACCAAATATTTCTAAATCTTGATTTGGCATAAAATGATTCTTCACCTGTAAAGTTGCCAACTGACTTTCCTTGTCATAATCTAGCACAATAGCTACATATTCCTGTGTTACCGTTTCATCATGATCTTGATACAACTGCACCTTATATCCAGGAAGCCCATTATAGAAGCCCGGCCCTGTCGGTCGATTTTCTGCCTTTGCGATTTCCTTTTTTACACGCTCAATGATTTTTTCATCCGCATGCCCATGCTCATAAATATAATCAATCAACATACGATAGCTTGATACAACCGTAGCTAAATAATAAGCACTTTTCATACGCCCTTCAATTTTCAAAGACGCTACACCCATATGGATGAAATCCTCAATATAATCTACTGCTTGTAAATCTTTTGAAGACATGGAGAATAAATTTGCTGGATCACTAAGTTCCGTATCACCATCCATCAAATGATATTTCCAACGACAACTTTGTGCACAACCACCACGGTTTGCATCACGAAGCGTCATATGATTACTCAATACACATCGTCCTGAAAAAGAAATACACATACCTCCATGAATAAAGACTTCAATAGGAAGAATATTCTCTTTGCAAATCGAACGAATATCCTCCATTTGACATTCTCTAGCCAGTACAACACGATCCATGCCCTTTTCTTTCCAAAATCTTACAGCACTTGAATTTGTAGAAGAATGCTGTGTAGATACATGCACTTCAAACTTGCAACCAAGCTTTTTAGCCAACATCATAATCGAAGGACTTGCCACAATAATCGCATGCACACCTATCAAATCCAACGTTTTTAAATAATCTTCAATACCATCAAGATCCGATTCATGTGGAAGCATATTTACAGTTACATGCACATGACTATTATGTACATTCGCAAATTCGACTAATTCTGCGATCTCATCAATGGAAAAATTACTAGCACGAGAACGCAAACTAAACTGTTTACCACCAATATATACGGCATCCGCTCCATATAAAATCGCAATCTTTGCCTTTTCTAAATTTCCAGCAGGAGCTAATAATTCAATTTTATTCATTTACTTGCTCCTCCTTTTTCTTAATTGTCTCTTCCAAATACCAACGATTACTTGATTCATCATCCGTAATTTTGATACCTTGTAAAGCCAAATCATATAAATCCAAGATTTCAACCGTCCAATCATCATCAAAGAACAAAGAATCAATGCGGAATCGATGCATTCCTACATCGGTAAAATCCCACATTTCCTGTAATGAATTGATTGGCATTTCACTAAAGATATGCGTACCCGTTTCATCTTGTACAATTGGCATGCGCTCTTGTCTAGTTTGTTCAATCAAATCATAATGACATGGTAATGAACATACCGGTTTATTCACTGCTTCTAAATAGTTAGTGACCAAAGGTCTTCTTGAGTAAAGAATTGAGAAATAGCCATGCACTAAAATTTCTATATCCGGATTATGAGCACCAATACTTACTACTTCTTCAAGACTTAACTCATGTGCTAAAGATACAGATTGAATCCCCAAAGACATATAGAAATTTACATCTGCACTTGAAGCCACCAATGTTTCAGGTTGATAAATCAATTTGGATTCAATCCCCAATTGTTTTGCCTCATAATATAGACCTTCATCCGCATAATAAATACCATCCACATCTAATTCTTTAAAAATAGAAAAGTATTCACGAACACCCGATAGATCTTCATCCATACATAATCTTAAGAAGTTGATATATAATTTTAGGCCAAGCTTTTTACACTTCTTCTTCCAAAGCTGTAAATCCTCTTTTTTTACCGTAATACTCGAACGAATCGAATAATGTTCAACACCAATGATTACGGCATCGGCCTTCGCCCTTTTTAATTTTTCTAATGAATCAATAGAATGAATTGTTGTTATAAACATAATTACTCCTTATTAAAACATACAGATTTATTTTACCACAAATGTGATTTTATGCCTACTTAACCTCCTATTTAAATCGGACTTAATTTCATGTATACTATAAATATGAACAAACAAACACTTATTGAAAGATTTGAAGATTACAATGAACCCACAGAACAAGAAGAAATATGATCGGATGAAATCATTGGTGAGGAAGAATTGTAGAAAAAAAGAATGCCATTACGACATTCTTAACATGGCTAGTTCAATCTAGTCTTTTTTAATGAATTCAACCAATTCTTTAGCCGAATATACGACATGATCTGCCAAAGGACCACTTACTTGATGATGACGATTAAAATGAATCGTCTTCATGCCTGCACTTTTAGCACCTTGCATATCATTGATGTAGTTATCCCCTACATAATACCATTCATGAATATCTTCATGCATTGCTTCCATACACTTTTGAAAGGCATTCACATCCGGTTTTGCGACCCCAAGCTGTCCACTTGTAAAGACATGAGAGGCTTTAAAATAATCAAAGACATGAAGTACTTCTAATTTCATTCTTTGATGTGTATCCTCGCCATTTGTTAAAATCGCAATCTCATCTTCACAATTCGAGAAATAGTCAATAAATGCATCATCCATTTGAATATGATGCTGATAATATTTATAGCGAGACTGAAACTCTATAGCTTGAGAATGCGAAAATTCAATACTATACTTTTCACAAGCTTTTTCAATACGATAAACACCAGATTCATCAATCGTTATCCTTCCTTGTTGAAGCTTATCAAAGATCCTGTCTCCAAATTTACGATAATCCGCATAAAATTGATTCATATCCACATCTACATAGGGAAGAAATTCTTCCATGCATTTGCGAAATGGCCAAGATAAATCATAAAGGGTATCATCACAATCAAACATTAATTTCTTCATATAATCACCGAAAGAAATATAACATAAAAGTGAAGATTTCACTACTGAATCTTCACTTGATTTAAACACTTACGAACATGTCCAGACTGACCAGTTACCTCTTCATTTTCAATCAAAGATACATGCACAGCTTCTTTACAAGATTCAATGGCTGCATCAAATACAACATTGATCTTATTACCGTTGATTTGTTTTAAAGTATGGATTTCTTCAGAGCCAAAACGATTAGCTGTACTAAACGCAATCGCAATATCACCAGAACCATTGCCCATATGCGATCCTGTTAAAGCTAAACCGACTGGCATTCTGTTACAAACTCTATGAAGCTGACGATCACTTAATGGAGCATCCGTCGCAATAATCATCATAATCGAACCTTTTTCTTGTTCTAAAGGCAATTGATTCCCCTCTACTTTATCTAACAAATATTGTTCTCTTAAGCCAAAATTAGAAAGTACAAGTACACCTAGAGTATATGTATTTCCATCAATCTCAAAGACTCTTGAACTTGATCCAATACCACCTGACATTTCAAAACAAGACATGCCTCGACCTGCTCCAATACTGCCAAGTTCAAACTCTTTTTTACAATCAGCATACGCATCATATACATCTTCTTTTGTAACAACACAATCACGAATCGAATTTAGATATCCATCGTTACATTCTCCAACGACAACGTTTACACTTGTTAAGTCCTCATTTTCTTTAACCATGATATCCACCAAGGCTTGTTGAACAACCCCCACATTTAAAGTGTTTGTCAAACAAATATAGCTTTCTAGTGTTCCCAACTCCATAATTTGTGGTAAGCCTGTCGTCTTTCCAAAACCATTAAGAATGCTGCATCCACAAGCTAACTTTTGATGAAATACATCTTCAGCCGTACGAATAAATGTAACACCGGTTTGATGAGTTCCTGAACAGATTGTCTTATGTCCAACCATTACACCTTCTACATCTGTAATTCGATTTAATTTTCCTTTTTTCATAATTAAACACCTCTAAAAATTATTATAGTGAAATTTAAAAATTTTCACAAAAAAAAAGAAGCTGAAATCAATCAGCTCCTTCATTTATTATCTTACTTGTAAAGTTCTACTAAACGTTGTAAGTGTTCGTAACGTTCTTTAGCTACTTCTTCTGATTTAGCAAATAATTTTTCTGCTCTTTCAGGGAATGGTTTCACTAAACGAGTGTAACGAGATTCGTTGTGTAAGAAGTCTTGGTAAGTTCCATCTCCTTCTTTAGAAGTTAATGTGAATGGGTTCTTTCCTGCTTCTTTCTTAGCTGGATCAAATGAGAATAAGTTCCAGTATCCAGATTTAACGGCTTTCTTCATTTCATCTTGACAGTGGTTCATTCCACCCTTAGCAATACCGTGTAATTCACATGGTGCATAACCGATGATTAAAGATGGTCCTGGATAAGCTTCTGCTTCAGCAATACATTTAACTGCTTGTGCAGGGTTAGCTCCAAGAGCGATTTGTGCTACATAAACGTATCCGTAGCTCATTGCGATTTCTGCTAAAGATTTTTTCTTCATTTCTTTACCAGCTGCAGCGAACTGACAAACTTCACCGATGTTAGATGCTTTAGAAGCCTGTCCACCAGTGTTTGAATACATTTCTGTATCGAATACCATAACGTTTACGTTTTCACCTGATGCAAGAACGTGGTCTAATCCACCGAATCCGATATCATAAGCCCATCCGTCTCCACCGAAGATCCAAACAGATTTCTTAGCTAAGTATTCTTTCTTGTCTAATACAGCTTTAGCATCTTCACATCCAGCTTCAGCAGCTTTTTCTACTTCAACTAATAATGCTTTTGTTGCTTCTGTGTTAGTACGAGTATTTTCTTTAGTTTCCATGAATTTTTCGAATGCAGCCTTGAATTCAGGAGTTGCTTTTTCGTTTTCGTTCATAGCACCTAATTTTTCGATAGCTTGTTCACGTAATACTTTTTGTCCTAATTGCATACCGAATCCGTGTTCAGCATTGTCTTCGAACAATGAGTTAGCCCATGCTGGTCCTTGTAAGCTATCTTTGTTTACTGTATATGGAGATACAGATGCTGGACCACCCCAGATTGAAGAACATCCAGTCGCATTTGATACATACATGTGTTCACCGAATAATTGAGTAATTAAACGAGCATATGATGTTTCAGCACATCCAGCACATGATCCTGAGAACTCTAACAATGGTTGGTTGTATTGAGAACCCTTAACAGTATCATCAGCGAATCCAGAATCTTTCTTAGAAACGTTAGCTACTAAGTAATCGAATACTGGTTGTTGTTCAGCTTGAGATTCTTGAGGTACCATCTTAATAGCTTGAGTTGGACATACAGTGATACATTCACCACATCCCATACAATCTAATGGAGATACGCTCATTGTATATTTGAATTCTGTAGCTTTTGGTTTAACATCAGCTAATTTGATTTGTGCAGGAGCAGCCTTCACTTCTTCTTCGCTCAATAAGAATGGACGAATAGTAGCGTGAGAACATACGAATGCACATTGGTTACATTGAATACATTTTTCAGCATCCCATTCAGGAACTGTAACAGCTGTACCACGTTTCTCGTAAGCACTAGCACCAGTTTCCCATTGACCATCGATGTTACCAACGAATGCAGATACAGGTAATGAATCTCCATCCATTTTGTTAACTGGTTCCATGATATCTTTAACCATCTTAACTGTTGCAGGACGTCCTGATAATTCAGGTCTTGGTGCATCAGCTTCTGGGTTAGCCCAAGATGCAGGGATTTCAACTTTGTGAGTTGCACCTACACCAGCATCGATAGCTTTGTAGTTCATTTCTACAACTGCATCACCCTTCTTAGAGTAAGATTTCTTAGCAGCTGCTTTCATGTAATCTACGGCTTCTTCAATTGGCATAATGTTAGCTAATTTGAAGAATGCTGATTGTAAGATTGTGTTTGTACGTTTACCCATACCGATTTCGATAGCTTTATCGATGGCATTGATTGTGTACAATTGGATATTGTTGTCTGCGATATATTTTTTAGATTCAGCAGGCATGTGTTTGTCTAATTCTTCGTCTGACCATTGGCAGTTGATCATGAATACACCACCAGGTTTAACGTCTTGAACCATCTTGTATCCATTTACTACATATGAAGGGTTGTGACAAGCTACAAAGTCAGCTTGGTTAATGTAGTATGGGCTACGGATTGGCTTGTCTCCAAAACGCAAGTGAGAAATTGTGATACCACCTGTTTTCTTAGAGTCATATTGGAAGTAAGCCTGAATGTATTTGTCAGTGTGGTCACCGATGATCTTAGTAGAGTTCTTGTTAGCACCTACAGTACCGTCTCCTCCAAGACCCCAGAATTTACATTCAACAGTTCCTGGAGTTGAAGTGTTAGGAGCTGGTTTAACTTCTGGCAATGATAAGTTTGTAACGTCATCCACGATACCGATTGTAAAACGAGATTTTGGTTCGTCTTTTAACAATTCTGTGTAAACAGCGAATACACTTGAAGGTGGAGTATCCTTAGATCCTAAACCATAACGTCCACCGCAAAGAGTGATGTCATTTAATCCTGCTTCACGAAGTGTTGTAGCTACATCTAAGTATAATGGGTCTGCTAGAGCACCTGGTTCTTTAGTACGGTCAAGTACTGCAACTTTCTTAGCTGTCTTAGGAAGAACTTTTAGTAAGTGTTTGCTTGACCAAGGACGATATAAACGAACCTTAACTAAACCAACTTTTTCTCCTTTTGCAGTTAAGTAGTCGATAACTTCTTCAGCAACGTCATTGATAGAACCCATAGCGATGATTACACGATCCGCTTCAGGATCTCCATAGTAGTTGAACAAGTCATAGTTTGTTCCTAATTTTTCATTGATTTTACCCATGTATTTTTCAACTACAGCAGGTAATTCATCATATGCAGTGTTACATGCTTCACGGTGTTGGAAGAAGATATCTCCATTTTCGTGAGAACCACGCATAGTTGGGCGTTCTGGATTTAAAGCGTGTTTACGGAATTCCTCAACAGCTTCCATTGGACACATTTCTTTTAAATCTTCATAGTCCCATTTTTCGATTTTTTGAATTTCGTGAGAAGTACGGAATCCATCAAAGAAGTTAATGAATGGTACTTTACCTTCTAAAGCAGCTAAGTGAGCTACTGGAGATAAGTCCATAACTTCTTGTGGGTTAGTTTCACATAACATAGCGAAACCTGTTTGACGACAAGCATATACGTCTGAGTGATCACCAAAGATGTTCAATGCATGAGTTGCAACTGTACGTGCAGAAACATCGAATACACAAGGCAATTGTTCAGCAGCAATCTTGTACATGTTTGGAATCATCAATAATAAACCTTGAGATGCAGTGAAAGTATTAGTCAATGCACCAGCAGCTAATGATCCATGAACTGCACCAGCAGCACCTGCTTCTGATTGTAATTCACTTACAACTACTTGATTTCCAAAAATATTTTTTTGTCCAGCTGCAGACCATTGGTCAATAGAGTCTGCCATAGGACTAGATGGAGTAATAGGATAAATTGCAGCAACGTCTGTAAAAGCATACGCAACGTGAGCCGCAGCCGTATTTCCATCCATAGACTGTTTTGCTCTAGGCATTAATATTTCCTCCTTTATAGATATTCAATACCATAGTTTATTATACGAGCTTCATGTCAAATTTTAAAGGTAAAATTCACTGTAGAGGTTAGTCTTATCTAATTTGTAAGCGTATAAAAAAGAGACGTAAACACTTGCTTACATCTCTATTTTCATCATTATTCTTTACCTAATAATTTGAACATGTTCTTTTTATAGACTTCAACACCAGGCTGATTGAATGGGTTTGAATCATTCATCAAAGTTGTCATTGCGATGGCCTTGAAGAAGAACATACACATATTACCAAAGTCATAAGAAGTCATACCTGGCATAGTTAATAAGATATTTGGAACTCCACCAGTTTCTTCATGTGCCTGCAATGTTCCTTTGGCAGCCATTTTATTAGCCCAGTCAACACTCTTACCAGCTAAGTAGTTCATTCCATCTTCGTTTGCTTCATCATTAGGGAATGTTAAGTCAATCATTGGTTTTTCAACATATAAGTTTGTTTCAAACAATACTTTCTTACCTTCCTGAACAAATTGTCCTAAAGAGTGTAAGTCTGTTGAGAAGCATACTGAATCCGGTAAAATACCCTTTCCATCTTTTCCTTCACTTTCACCAAACAATTGTTTCCACCATTCTGCAACCATCTGCATTTGAGGTTCATAGTTTACTAATAATTCAACATCATATCCTTGATTTTGAAGAATACGACGAGCTACTGCATAACGATAAGCTGCATTCTTTTCAAGATCTGCATCTCCATATTCACCCATACCATCATGTAAACCTTTCATCAATGCATCAATATCAATTCCAGCTACTGCAATTGGCAATAATCCAACTGGTGTAATTACTGAAAAACGACCACCAATATCATCAGGAATTACAAATGTTTCATATCCTTCTTTATCTGCTAAAGCTTTCAATGTTCCTCTAGCCTTGTCTGTAGTGGCAATAATACGATTTTTCGCATCTTCACCATATTTTTCTTCCATAAATTGTTTCAAGATACGGAATGCCAATGCTGTTTCAGTTGTAGTTCCAGATTTAGAAATAACATTGACAGTAACTTCCTTATCTTTAATATAGTTCATAACTTGTGAAATATAAGTAGATGAGAAAGTGTTTCCCATATAAATAATTTCAGGCTTCTTATCACCATATAAACCATTCATCATTTCAATGGCAGCACGAGCACCTAAATAAGATCCTCCAATACCACATACAACGAATACTTCTGTGTTTTCACGTACTTTTGCGGCAACCTCTTTAATGCGACTAAATTCTTCTTTATCATAATTGTTAGCCCAGTTTAGCCAACCAATAAAGTCATTTCCTTTGCATGTACCATTTTGTAAAGCTTCATCAATTGCGCGAACTTGATCTTGATAAGCCTTTACATCTTCTTTTAAGAAAGCATGATTTAAATCTAACGTAATCATATTTATTTTCCCTCCATAGCTATCCTAAAGATGATTATACCACGATTTAACAATGTGTGATATAATGATTTTTGTTAGGAGTGTGAGTTTATGATACCATCGTCCTTATATCCGCTAGTCACAGCTCTTTTGAGCAATGTACTTGCACAAGTCGGAAAAACGGTCGTATATTATTATAGAACTGGCAAATGGGATTTACACTGGGTCATCGCAAGTGGCGGCTTTCCAAGCAGTCACTCATCAACCGTAACGGCCCTTTCCCTTTCCATAGGAATTCAGGAAGGCTTTGATTCAGCCATATTTGCCGTAACCACTATCTTTTCCTTTATTGTCATGTATGATGCATGTCATGTCCGCTATTATTCAGGTAAAAACATTGAATTAACGCAACAATTAGTCAAAGATTTACGTGAAATGACAGGACTTCGTTTTGATGATCCAATCTATCAAGAAAAATTAAAAAATGTTCTTGGTCATAAATTTGTCGAAGTCATTGGAGGATTTGTGGTAGGACTTATTGTCCCATTGATTTTATGTCCACTATTTTTATAAGTTAGGAGTGTTATTTTATGGATACTGTAGTAGATAGTAAAGCCGTTAATGATTGTTTGGATAAGATTCGTCCATATATCCAACATGACGGAGGCGACATTGAACTATTAGGAGTTGATGAATTCAATGTTGTCTATGTGTCTTTCAAAGGCGCATGCCAAGGATGCATGATGGCCTCTGAAGATTTCTCAGGTGGAATCAAAGAATTATTACTTGAAGAAGTACCAAACATCCGTGATGTAGTCCTTGTAGGTTAAGATATCGAAAGATATCTTTTTTTTAGGAGTTTTGATTATGTACACCAACGAACAATTAAAAAGATTATTAATTCCGTTGATGTTCGAACAAGTTTTAACTGCATTAATGGGATCTGTTGACACCATTATGGTTACCAATATAGGTTCGGCCGCTATTTTCGCTGTTTCCCTTGTCGATTCATTAAATATTTTGATCATCAATATATTTGCCGCCATGGCAACTGGAGGCGCCATCATCTGCGCCCAATACTTAGGATAAAACCAAAAAGAAAAGGCCAACCAAGCCTTAAAACAATTGATTTTTTTCTGTAACTCTTATCTCTATTTTGATTACACTACCCTGCATTCTATTCAGAAGGCCACTATTAAGCCTAATCTTTGGATCCGTAGAAAAAAATGTGATGGACAATTCTTTAAGCTATCTATTCATCACGGCACTATCCTACCCCTTCATCGCACTATACAATGCAGGTGCCGCAAGCTTTCGAACAAATCAGAATTCAAGACTTCCCATGGCCATTGCGTTTGGCTCTAACATTCTAAATATACTTGGAAATATCTTTTTCATCTTTATTCTAAATTTAGGTGTAGCTGGAGCTGCCTTGTCTACACTTCTTTCTAGAATCATCAGTGCTGCCATTATCCTGATCCTTTTAAAACAGCCCAAACAAGATTTATATATTGATTCCTATTTAAGTATCCGTCCAGAAATTGAAACAATCACAAAAATATTAAAAATAGGTATTCCAACCGGCATTGAAAACGGGATGTTTCAATTTGAAAAACTCGTCATTCAATCCACTGTATCTACAATGGGAACAACGGCTATTGCCGCACAAGCTATGGTGGCCATGCTTGAAAGTTTTGCCTGTCAAGCAAGCATCGGTATTGGACTTGGTATGATGAGCATCGTAGGAAAATGTGTAGGTGCAAAAGAATACGAACAAGCTAGACACTATACAATTTTACTCACAAAATATGCATGGATAGCCTGCTTTATATGTTGTGCAATGATTCTATTTCCAATCAAACAAATCACAAGCCTTGCTAGAATGGAAACAGAAAGTGATAAATTAGCCATTTGGCTAACACGCATTGTTTTCACTTATAAGATGATTTTCTGGACCCCATCCTTCCTTCCATCCTACGGCTTAAAAGCCGCTGGCCATGTAAAATTTAGTATGATTACATCCACTTTATCTATGTGGATATGTCGAGTTATAGTTACCATCTTTTTAGTTCATACTTTTCATATGGGACCTTTAGCTGTATGGATTGGTATGGGTGCCGATTGGACAATTCGCTCATTCATATTCTTAGCTCGTTTTAAATCAAATAAGTGGCTCGAACATAAGGTCATCTAACACAAAAGGAGTAGTTCACGCTTAATATCTATGAGATGCATATATTTGTGCATCTCTTTTTTTAGTGCAATATCGTATTTATTTTGACAGCATGATAATATATAAAATGAAGAAACGGAGTATTACAGATGAATGAGAAAAGAGAAATCAAAACATATAAATCAATTGATGAAATGGTTGAATACTTATACAAATCAAAAAGGATTATTGTGGATGATGAAGATAAACATTACTTTTCTGAGAGAAATTACATATCTATGATCAACCCCTACAAGCAATTTTTTTCAACAGGCAGAAACAACAAAGGAAAATTAATATATAAATCTATTAATCTACAATCGTGTGGTTGACAAAATGAAAGTAGTGTATCCGTTTTATGAATCTGTTATAATTAAAAAGCCAAAGAAAGTTAATGT